>Ga0302309_10001377_pt1 | contig 22468 bp, 17 predicted proteins | sample III_Palsa_N1_1_FD_200453 | JGI IMG/M metagenome (GOLD analysis project Ga0302309, IMG submission 200453) | Peat permafrost microbial communities from Stordalen Mire near Abisko, Sweden - III_Palsa_N1_1 | ecosystem: Environmental > Terrestrial > Soil > Palsa > Peat permafrost | place: Sweden... | reverse complement strand
TTGCCATACTTCCCCGGGCAAGTAGGACTGAAGAGGGGGGTGGGGGGGGTACCCCACGGAACCATAGCGCGAGAATCTGCGTAAGACAAATCACGCACCAGTAGGAGGCACGGCATGAACTGCACCGCGTGTGGCAAAGAGCTAAGCTTCGGATCAAGATTTTGTAGCAACTGCGGCCACGCTGTCCCGCCTCCACCCGCCCCGCCCACTCAGCCCTACGCTCCTTACCGGAGCATCGTCCGCCCACAGTACGGACGCATGATCGGCGGCGTCTGCGCCGGCTTCGCCCAGCACTTTGGCTGGGATGTCGCGCTGGTCCGCGTCCTGCTCGTCGTGCTCGTCTTCTTCGGCTGCGGCACCCCGATCCTCGCCTACTTCATCGCTTGGATCGTCATTCCGAACGAGCCCTATTCGTTCCCAAGCGATCCCTACGCCCAGCCCTACGCGCCACCGGCTCCAGCACCCGTCGCGCCGAGCAACGGCCCAACGACGTGATGCAGGTACGATGGTGACGTGAGTACGTCCACATCGCCCCGCCCGTTCGTCTACACCGACAACCGCCTGAGCTGCTCAGGCGCCGATCTCTCTGAGCTAGCCGAAACCTACGGCACACCGCTCTACGTCTATTCCGCCGACGCCATCCGTGACCGTCTCGGCATGCTCCAAACAGAGTTTGCGAGTATTCCGAACACCCTCTGTTACGCGGTCAAAGCCAACTCCTCGCTGGCCATTCTCAAGCTCCTCAGCGAGCAAGGCTGTGGCTTCGACATCGTCTCCGGAGGCGAGCTGGAACGCGTACGCCGCGCCGCTCCCGCAGCTCTCAGCCGCGTCGTCTTCTCCGGCGTCGGCAAGCAAGTCTGGGAGATGGATGCAGCGCTCGCCGCCGACATCCTCCTCTTCAACATAGAGAGCGAAGCCGAGTTAGAGATCCTCAGCCAGCGCGCCAGCGCCGCAGGCAAGATCGCGAAGATCGCCCTCCGCGTAAACCCGGATGTCTTCGCCGAAACCCATCCCTACATCTCTACGGGCCTCCGCGAGCACAAGTTCGGCATCGCCATCGAGCGCGCCCGCGAAGTCTACCGCCGAGCCGCTCAGCTTCCCGGCCTCGAGCCCGCAGGCGTCAGCGTCCACATCGGCTCCCAGATCCGCTCGGTCGAACCCTTCGCCCAGTCACTCCAGCGCGTCCGCAGCCTGGTAGAGGAACTCCGCTCGGATGGCTTGGATATCCAGTACGTCGACGGCGGCGGAGGCTTCGGCATCGAGTACGGTACCGCCGACTTCGACCCAGCAGCCTCGGTCGCCGCATACGCCGCCGCGATCCGCTCCGCTCTGGACGGCCTCGACGCCCACCTGCTCCTCGAGCCCGGACGCTTCCTCGTCGCCCAGGCTGGAGCGCTCCTCACCCGCGTCCTCTACACCAAGCAGAACGGCACGAAGCACTTCGTCATCACCGACGCGGCCATGAACGACCTCATCCGCCCAGCCCTCTACCAGGCTCACCACGAGATCCTCCCGGTGATCGCGGATGTGGCCCGCGCCAGCCAGACCGCTGACATCGTAGGCCCGGTCTGCGAGACCGGGGACTTCTTCGCCCGCGACCGCACGCTGCCCGAGCTCCGCACCGGAGACCTCGCCGTGCTCCTCGACGCCGGCGCCTACGGCATGTCTCTCGCCTCCCACTACAACACCCGCGTCCATCCCGCCGAGGTCCTCATCGACCACGGCCAACCACGCCTCATTCGCCGCCGGGAGACACTTGACAGCATCCTTGCCCCCGAGCTGCTGTAGTGTCCCAGGCCACCCCGGCCTCACCCCTCTGCGTGCTACAATTTTGTTCGACGAAGATGCGCGACATGTGCCGTTATGGCCTGTTTTCGCACATATACACTAACTAAAGCAGCAGAGGTTCACACATGTCTGGCCACTCAAAATGGGCGACAATCAAGCATAAGAAGGGCGCGCTGGACGCCAAGCGCGGCAAGATCTTTACCCGCCTGATCAAGGAAATCACTATCGCGGCCAAAGGTGGCGGAGGAGATCCTGACGGCAATCCTCGCCTGCGCGGCGCCATCGTCGCAGCCAAAGCCGAGAATATGCCAGCTGACAACATCAAGCGCGCCATCCAGAAGGGAACTGGCGAGCTCGAGGGCGCAGCGTACGAGGAGATTCGCTTTGAGGGCTACGGTCCCGGAGGCGTCGCGGTCATCGTCGACACCCTCTCCGACAACCGCAATCGCGCCGTCTCGGAGATTCGCTTCGCCTTCTCGAAGAACGGCGGAAACCTTGGGGAAACCGGGTCCGTCGGGTACATGTTCTCGAAGAAGGGCGTCATCGTTGTAGCGAAGTCTGCGGCCGACGAAGACAAGCTCACCGAAATCGTTCTTGAAGCCGGTGCGGACGACCTCACCGATGAAGGCGAAAACTGGGAGATCCTGACCAGCCCCAAGGACTACGAGGCCGTCATGAACGCCCTCACCGCAGCCAAGATCAAGCCCGAACACGCGGAAGTGACCATGATCTCTTCCACGTATACCAAGCTCGAAGGAACGCAGGCTGCGCAGATGATGCGACTGCTGGACGCCATCGACGACCTCGACGACACACAAGCCGTCTACTCGAACTTCGACATGGATGAAGAGTCCGTTCCGGCCTAACCGCAGAAACAGTAGCAAACCGAGAGATGCGAAAGCCGCCACTCGATGGCGGCTTTCGATTGTGAGGAAAGAATGGCGAAGGCCGTGATATCTATGGCGAGAGCAGTACTGCTAGTTGCGGCGGGCACTGCTGCCGCCTTGGCTCAATCGAACGTGCCAGTAGCCTCGCAGCTCGTCGGCTATATTCACGACACGGCCGGCTCAACGGTTTCCGGAGCCGACGTCCTCATCAAGTCCGGCAGCCGTCTGATCGCCGAGACCACATCGGATACAAGCGGGCGCTTCTCGTTCCAAGGAAATCCTGGCAACTACGACCTCAGCGTTACAGCGCGAGGCTTTCAACGGCTGTTCGTAGCCCGGCTGTCACTTCCCACGGAGGATCCGATCAGCTTGACCCTTCTGGTTCAAAACGGGGGCGGGGTAAGCGTAGTATCGACAGTCGAGCCGCTTCGCACTGAGGCTCCTGTTTCATCCCTGCTGCTACCGGCACAACCTTTGTCTGCAAAACCTTCGCCTGCGGCCAAAGCGGAGCAAGCAACCTGGGAGTATGGCGTTTTGGTGCAGGGCGGAGTTGGCCTGGAAGAGCGCACAAACTTCAGCTTCTTTATGGTTGGAGGACACCTGGGGAAGGTGCTGACACCGCAACTCGGCTCAGGACACCTCAGGGGCAATGTCGAATACTCGGTCGAGGTGTTTCCACTCTGGCAGTCCTACACGCCTAAGTTCCAGCGCATCAGTTGCGGGCCTGTCAATCCGGTCACATCGTTGGCGCAGTGTAGCGTGCCCTACACGGTGGGCGGGACCTTCACCGGCGCGAGCATTACGCCTATCCAGGTGCGGTGGAACTTCACTCACGGCAAGAGGTTCATGCCGTGGATCCAGGCCGCGGGCGGGGTTGTGTGGACGAACCACAAATATCCCGCGGTGGGAGATCTCAATCCCGACGACCCAACCCAGACAGGTCCCGCGGCTGACACCAGCGTGTGGAACTTCACGCCGCAGGGCGGAATCGGTGCCCACTACTTCCTGAAGCCGCGCCGTTCGATGGACTTCAGCATCAATGCGGTGCATATTTCCAGTGCCAGCCTTGGAGACAAGAACCCGGGAGTCAATGTGAGTTTGCAGATGTCAGTTGGGTACACGTGGTGGAAGTAAGACGATGAGCAGCGAGATCATAAACGGAAGTCCGAACACCGAAGCGATCGTGGAATGCGTTCCAAACTTCTCTGAAGGGGCCGACCGGCAGAAGGTAGAAGAGATCGTCCGTGCGATGCGCGTCGATGGAGTGCATCTGCTGGATTACTCCCTGGATGCGGACCACAATCGCTCGGTGGTGACCATTGCGGGCTCGCCGGAGGCGGTTGTCGAAGCGGCAGTGCGGGGCGCAGGGAAGGCCGCCGAGCTGATCGACCTGACCAAGCAAAGTGGCGCCCATCCTCGGATAGGCGCTGCGGACGTGATTCCGTTTGTCCCGGTCAGCGGCGTGTCGTTGGTGCAATGCGCCATGCTGGCAAGGCAGGCAGGATTGGCGATCTGGCGGCGGTTCGGCGTACCGATTTACTTTTATGAAGCCGCTGCGTCACGGCCAGACAGGGTGAACCTGGAAGATGTGCGGCGCGGCCAGTTTGAGGGTCTACAGCGGGACTCGCTCAAGGATACCCGGCGTCAACCCGATGTAGGCGGCCCAGAGCTGCATGCGACGGCTGGAGCAAGCGCTGTGGGAGCCCGTAAGTTCCTGATTGCCTACAACATATACCTGCCTGCCAGTGGGTCGTCCGAGGCGGTGAGCCTGGCGCGCTCGATCGCTAAGGAGATCCGGGCGTCGGGAGGAGGCTTATTTGGGGTCAAGGCAATCGGTGTGATGGCGAATGGCCGTGCCCAGGTCAGCATGAATATCACGGATTTTCAAAAAACGCCGATGACACGACTGCACAGCGCCGTAACCGAGATTGCCGCCCGGCACGGAGTAGCCATAGCCGAAGGTGAGGTAATTGGACTCATTCCAGAGCTGGCTTATGAGCCGAATGCCGAATGGGTTCGTCAAACAATTCAGTTCGATCCGGAGGACAAGGTCCTGGAACGGCGGTTGCGGCGTCCGTTGGACTGGCCATAGCGCACCGGAGCTATTTGCTAGATGCACCAAGTTCAGTGAAGAATATAGCTTGCGCGGGAATGCGCAACTTTCAGGGAGTTCCGAATTGAAGATCTTTAGGACATGGCAGCACACGACAGCGATTGCAGCGTTAGCGACGATGGCAATGGCGCCAATCGCACTACACGCTGCACAATTGAGCGGCGACGCTCGCGCCTCCATTCCGCGGGATGTGCAGCAGATCATTGTGGTGGACTATCGCCAGATGCAGAACTCGCCGGCTGCAATGCAGTTGAAAGACCGGGTTCTGCCGCCAGAGTTGAAGCATCTGGAAACAGCCCTCAAAAATTCCGGTTTGCAGGTGGATCAGGATGCGGACACCCTCGCTTTTGCTGCGTTTAGGACGTCGGGGTCGGGTACTTCAGGTGGCGAAGGCACCGGAACTCGCATTCTGGGTGTGGCGCAGGGCCAGTTCAATACGCAGGCAATCCTGGCGAAGTTTGCCAAAGAGAAGACCAAAGCGACCATGCTGCGTAACAACTCCATCTATCCGATGGGTTCTGGCGGCATGAGCGTAGCCTTCCTCAACCAGACCACGATGGTCTTTGGGGATCGTGACGCGGTGCGCGCAGCGCTTGATGCCCGTGATGGACTTCAACCTAACTTCCTTCAAAACAATGAGATGATGGCCGAGATGCCGGGTGTGGATTCTCAGGCGGTCTGGAGCATACTTGACCAGAAGGGCACCCAAACCATGATGAAGAGCGTCTTGGGCGCGGCCGCTGGTCTGGCGGACTACGATACGGTCAAAAATCGTATGAAGGACGCCAGCTACACGATGGATTTCAGCAATGGCGTTCGCTTCAATATGTCCGTTGATATGTCAGACACGATTACCGCGGCTACGGCGGCGACGATCATGAAGGGGGTTGCGCTGATGAAGAAGTCTTCCGGATCCGCTCAGGAGAAAGCAGCGGTGGATGACACGACAATCGATTCCAATGCGGGTGTGTTGACGGTAGCGTATTCGTCCTCGGATAGTCAGTTTGCGGGCCTGCTATCGTCTCCGCTATTTCAGCAGGTAGTGGTTAAGTAGCTTTTACTGAATGACTTGCAATGAAAAGGGTGGCCAGATGGCCACCCTTTCATATCTTTAGTTGGGTAGAGCTTACTGGCCCGCAGGCTTGGCCGAGGCCTTGACCTCGATATTCGGCAACTTTCCTGAGGCCAGGCACCGCTCCATCACTGCAGCGCGAAGCCGGTTTGAAAGTTCTTCCGGAAACTCATAGGTGACTGCGCCACGATAGACGTCGATGGTCTTTCGCGTGGTATCCACGACCACTTCACAATGGTGACAGGTTCCCAGATGCGCTTTGACTTCGGTTAGCAAGGCAGGATCGATCTGTCCATCGAAGTAGTCGGTGAGTTTTGAGAGAAATTCCGTGCAGTTCACTTTGAGGCCTCGTTGTTTTGCCGAAAGTAACGGCTAAGACGTTCGCGTAACTGCAGGCGCGCACGTAACAGCCGGGACTTGACTGCCGGCACGCTCAATCCGAGCGCGGCGGCTGTCTCTTCGGTCGACAAGTTTTCGATGTCGCGAAGAGTGAAAACGGTTCGAAAACCTGGGGGAAGACCTGCGATTGTCTTCCGGAGGATCTCTGCAAGCTCCGCCTGGGAGTAATTCTGCTCAGGATTGGGACGCCATTCGGCGAAATCCCGGGGAATGGAGCCCTCGTCTGTTTCAACATCCTGATCCATGGAAACGGTCTTTGAGGTCTTGCGTTTACGCAGCCGCATCAGGCTTTCATTGACGGCAATCCGCACCAGCCAGGTGGAGAACTTCGAATTTCCTTGAAACTGATCAAGTTTCTGAAAGGCTTTGAAGAAAACGTCCTGGGTAATGTCTTCGGCGTCTTCGCGATTCTGGGTAATATGCTGGGCTGTGCGAAAGATCTGCCGTTCATATTGCCGTACCAGTTGCTCGAATGCTGCGGTGTCGCCCGCCTTTGCCCGCTCCACCAGCGCAACATCCGGATGGATCTCGGGCTGCGGGTCGGCCGCAATGACTTCCTCAAAGGGGTTATGAGGATCGCGGGCGATGCTTGAGGTCTCAACTGCCATAGGTAGCACTAGTTTACAGGAGGACGTTTCTGATTGTCTGAGATGAGCCATAGTTATCTTCAGTGGTTCCCGGGATGAGAGATATGTGGAAGCACGATTGGCTTGAGCGACATAGAGTTAAGTTGGGTGGACCGTCGGATGAAGTGGCTGGGATCGATAGGTATCGTTGTGATGGCGTTGTACAGCGCCCTGTCTCCGGCGATGGCGAGTGCACAGAGCGCCGCTCAAAAGCCTTCCACGACTAGCTCCAGGAGTAAAAAAAAGTCGACGGCGACTTCACAGGAACGAAGCAAGGCTTCCGGGAAGAAGAGTTCAGCCAAAGGCCAGGGGAAACGTGGGACGCGTCGCTCTTCCAACGGCCGCTCGTCCTCGCGCGGTCGATCCAAACAGGGATCAGCGTCAGCAATCGCTCGCTCTACGCGTGTTCACGGACATGGGGCGACGAGAGTCAGTCAGCTTCCTCAGCCGACAGCGGAGAGTCGGCGACTGAACATCGCATTCGGTGCTTCTGCACAATTGCGGCCCATGGCCCAGCAGTTAGTGACGGATCGAAGTCCAGCTGCTTATTCTGGCGTTCTCGCGTATGCCGCGTCGCATCCGGGAGAGGCGGCCGCCTCGGCGGAGCTCGCGATCGGCCACGCATATATGCTGGATCGCCGCTATAGCGATGCGGAGAATGCATTTCGGCAGGCAAGTATCCATGGTGTCGCGCTGGACGACTACGCGGACTACCTGGAGGCGCAGGCAGCGGTCGAGGGAAACCGTCCGCAAAATGCAATTCCACTATTGACTCAATTTGCCGATCACCATCCAAATAGCGTGTTTGATAGCTCTGCACCCATCCTTCTGGCGAATGCCTATCTAGCAAGTAACGACGCAAATGGCGCGCTTCGGATTTTGCAGCCATTCTTGGGCAGTCCAGTAGCGAATCATGTCGATTTTCGTTTGACACTTTCCAAGGCATATCAGGCGAGCGGCGATGTTCAGAAGGCTTCCAGTCTTTATCGGGGAATCTATCTGGCCGATCCGCTGAGCCCTGAGGCCGCAGCTGCCAAGTCACAACTCCTGCTTATGAACGTGCCGCTGTCTGTAGCGGAACGCAAACAGCATGCCGATGCGATGTTCAATGCCAAGCAATTTTCCATGGCAGAGGACGAATATCGCGCATTGCAACGAAGCAGTAACGAGCTAAGTCAGTCTGATCGCGACGCTTTGGAGATTTATGTTGCTGTTTGCAATTTGCGCCTTAAGAATCTCAGTCGCCTGGAGGTAGAACATCTCCCAGTGACTGGAGATGACAGTGCTGCTCTGAAGATGTATCTCCAATCAGAGTTAGCTCGGGATACTGGAGATGCGGATCAGCATGATGCCTTCGTGCAGCAGTTGATGACACAGTATCCTCACAGTCGCTGGTTGGAAGAGGCCCTTTATTCTGGCGGAAACATGTATTTGATTCGCCAGGATGATGCTAAGGCTATCGACAACTATCTAGCACTCGTCCGATATTTCCCGAACAGCACCTATGCGCCTAATTCGCATTGGCATGCGGCGTGGCTTTGTTATCGTCAGCGGCGATATCCGGATGCCGCTCGTCTGATGGACGAACAGATCACGCAATATCCGGCTGGCAGTCAGACGCCAGGAGCTCTCTATTGGCGCGCCCGGCTCTATGAAGATGTTGAGCACAACTATGGGCAGGCTCTGAATTACTATAACCAGCTCAACAAGAGTTACGTGAACACCTATTATGCGATTCTCGCGCGAGAGCGGATCGCGCAGCTCGGGGCCCGCCCCGATGTTTCCCCCGCGCCTGCTCTGGCCTCGGTCCCTGTGGTCGATGACCTTGGGCTCACCGATGTGCTGCCAGAGAACGATCCTCACCTGATCAAGGCAAGACTATTAGCGAATGCGGCGCTGAACGAATACATCAGACCAGAGATTCAGCTAAGCGAGACGTCAAACGAATGGGGAGCGTTTGCCGAGGCCCAGATATACCAAAGCTTTGGCGAAAATACTCGTGCACTGCAAGCCATGAAGCGCAGCAAAATTCCGTTCCTCTCGCTCCAGGTCAAAGACGTGCCGATGGCGTATTGGGAACTGCTGCTCCCGCGACCTTATTGGACAACACTTGAAAGTGATGCGCGAGCCAACGGCCTTGACCCTTACCTGGTGGCTGCGCTGATTCGGCAGGAATCGGAGTTCAATCCGGGTGCGGTCAGTCGTGCGAATGCGTACGGGCTCATGCAACTGCTTCCTTCCGTTGGCAAAGAGCTTTCGAAGAAAGATGGTCAGCGCCACTTCAAGACAAACGACCTGCTTGACCCCACCATCAACCTGCAATTGGGAACCCAGGATCTTCGCAAATCGATTGATCGTTACAGCGGCCAGGTCGACTATGCGCTGGCTGCGTATAACGCCGGGGATACTCCGGTGCATCAGTGGATGTCAGCGAATAACTACAAGGATATTGCGGAGTGGGTAGAGTCGATCCCATACACCGAAACGCGGGAATATGTGCAGGCGATCGTGCGGAATCGTGAGCTGTATCGTGCGGTATACGAGAGCCACTAATCGTTGACGGTGTCGTGCTCACTCATGACGGAGGGCTACTACGGGGTCCATGTTCGCGGCACGAATTGCAGGTAGTAGGCCAGATACGACGCCGACCAGTCCAAGAATGATGAAGGACGCGAGCATGATTCCAAACGAAGCGCGCAGGATGATGTCGCCGTCATGGTTCGCTGTCTGGTACATAGCGGAATAGAGTGGCATGGGCGGGACCAGATACGTAGTTGCTATGGACACAACGACTCCGGCTACACCTGCGATAAAGGTCAAGACGAAGCTTTCAAGCAGGAATTGCGCAAGGATGTCGCGCGGGCGTGCACCAAGCGCTTTCATTAGGCCGATTTCACGAGTGCGTTCCGTGACCGAAACGAGCATGATGTTCATTACTCCCACACCGCCGACGGCAAGTGTCATAGCGCCGATGATTCCGAGCAGTACCTGCAGGGCGAAGGAAAAGGCAACCATCTGTTTCCCATCCTCGATGGTGTCCCAGGCTCCCACAGCCTTTTCGTCCAGGGGATTGAAATGATGGCGCTGGGCGAGTACAGTTCGGACCGCCTGCAGGGCTTGCAAATGGAGCGCAGCGGTTGAGGGCTGAAAGACGATAGAGTCGGGATCGCGCTGCTGGCGGAGAGTACGCATCGTTTCAAACGGAACGAAGATGTTTTCATTATCGGGACCGTTGTTCGAGGAGTCCTGAATTTTATTGCGAAGCACGCCAATAACGGTAAAGGGTTGCCCCTCGACCTGGACGACCTGACCAACTGGTGGATACCCATTGAACAGCTTCTGCGCCGCATGGGCTCCGAAGATTATGACCTGGCGATGCTGACTGAAGTCGTCAGCTTCGAAGTATCTGCCCTGATCAATATCCAATCGACGCATCCGGCCGTAGGGAAGGTCAACGGCTTTGGAGGAAATAGCTACAACTTTAGGTCCATATTTAACGCTGAATGTGTCATCCGTTTCGCGTGAGACTGCACTGAGGAAGGGAAGTGAATCGCGTACCGCTTCCATATCCCCATCTTTGAAGTGGACTTTCTGCCCGGAGCGCTGGCCGCCTGCCTGCATGGACGTCTGCCCTCCCCAGACCATGATGACATCATTGCCAAAACCGAGGAACCCTTCCATTACCGCGTTGCTTACGGCTTTGCCGTAGCTGAGCAGAAGGACTACGGTTACCAGGCCCCAGACGATACCTAGCATCGTCAGTCCAGAGCGCAGGCGATTACGTTTGAGAGACTCGACGGACTCGGTAAGGGCTTCGCTCAAATTCATTGAAAGTCTCCTTGACTAGTCATTCCGCAGGCACTCGATGGGTGTAAGGTTTGCTGCGCGTACCGCAGGATAGGTGCCTGCGGTCACGGTGATGATTGCAAGTGTGACGAGCGAAGAGATGATTGCCGTTGCTGAAATAACCGGGTGGGGAAGGAATTCCGGAAGTGGGAGCAGGTGCAATGCAACGATAATGCCAACGCCGAACAGCAGACCGAGGGCACCACTTACAAGCGTTATGATGGCGGATTCGGCGAGAAACTGGCGTCGAATATCAACTGCCGTTGCTCCAAGAGCCTTACGCACGCCGATCTCGCGCGTTCGCTCGGAGACGGCAACCAGCATGATGTTCATTACGCCGATGCCGCCCAGGGCAAGAGTAAGTAGTGCGACGGCGGCAAAAAAAATCGTCATGGCACGAAATATATTGTCAGTGAATTGAGCCCCTTCGAGCGTGTCCCACACCCAGACTGCGTCGGTATCTTTAGGGTCGAAGTGATGTCGATCGGCAATAATCTGACGGACCTCATGGAGCGCTGCGACATGCATATCGGCAGAAACCGGTTGCACTACGATGTTGCTGACAATGCCGGGGAAATCACCTTTATCGTCGGGAGGAAAGTCGCGCTCCATTGCCGAGTACGGAACGAAAAGTTGAGAATTGTCGGGCCCCGACCCGTAACTGCCATTCTGCTGCTTACTAGCAAGCACACCGATGACAATGTATGGGTATCCGTTTATGGATAACGACTGACCGATGGCGGGCTTACCCGGGAAGAGTTGGCGATTGGATTCTGCTCCAAGGATGACGACGCGGATGCCTTTGTCTTCATCTTCTGCATCCATCAACCGGCCCTGCTCTACATGCAGGGAGCGAAAGTCTTGATAGTCGGGCCAAACGCCGCGAACTGCACGGCTGGCAGCATTCCATGGACTGACTTCACTTACAGTTCTCCGGAGTTCCGGCGAAACATGCCTGACCAGCGGCGCTCCATCTCGGATGGCGACCGCGTCATCGATGGTCAGTGCAACGTCCCTGCCGGCCGCATAGCCGCCATAGGGCAACGCCGTTTTACCGCCGAAGCAAATGGCGATATCAGTGCCAATTGTCTTTAGGTGGTTGCGTTGGTCAATACCGAAGCCAATTCCGAGCCCCACCAATAAAATGACTGAACTGATACCCCAGATGATTCCAAACATCGTGAGGAAGCTGCGAAGCTTGGTGGCCCACAGGGCGGAGATAGTTTGCTTGAAGATCTCAAAAATGGGCATGGTCGCAGGTCGCCGGAAATGCTTTGGCTTTTAGCAGATACGTATAGGGGCGAATGATGGTTCCAGACAAATACATGTCAGGTTGGAACGAGATACGATAAGGGAAGTATTTCGTGCCCGGATGGTGAAATCGGCAGACACAGCGGACTTAAAATTGTATAAGTCTATGGCTATATTGGCATTAACTATAAGATAAATAAATACTTATAGCGCTGATGCAGTGTCCCCGAGGCAGACACAACCCTTACACATTTTTTGTGATATTCAAGAAGTGTGCGGAGGTCATCGCTCATGTCCGAACGGTTCACGATCCTCGGTGGCAAGGTCCACATCTACAGGCGTCCCAATAGCTCAAGCTGGCAGTGTGCGAGCTTTCTGGCCGGGAAGAATCGACGCACAACCACCAAAGAAGACAGCCTCTCGAAGGCAAAGGAAGTCGCAGAAGATTGGTATTTGCAACTGCGCGGCAAGCTCCGCGACGGCGAGCTGAAAAGCGGAAAACTGTTCCGCGAAGCCGCGAAGTTGTACCTGCGCGAATTCGACATCATGACGCAGGGACAGCGGAGCGCGACCTATGCGCGCGGACAGCACGCACGGACAAACGGACACTTGGTGCCGTTCTTCGGCGGCATGGTTCTTCCAGATATTACCGCTGGCAAGATCAATGAATACCGTATCCATCGCCTCGAAGAGTGCAAGGTGCAGCGTGGCAAGCCGCCCGCGCATAACACCATGCACCAGGAAATCGTGACGCTGCGCCAGATCTTCAAAACGGCTCTGCGCCACGGATGGATCGATCATCTACCGGATTTGTCCGCGCCGTATCGCGCATCGGCAAAAATCTCTCATCGAGCATGGTTCTCGCCTGAAGAGTACAAGCAGCTTTACGAGGCGACGCGAAAACGCGCACATGATCCCAAGCAGCCCCGGTTTCGTTGGGAAGCGGAGCAACTTCACGACTATGTTCTGTTCTCCGCCAATACTGGCCTCCGTCCCGACGAGGCAATGCGTCTTGAGTTTCGCGATGTCACGGTGGTCGAAGACGAGGGCAGCGGCCAAACCATCCTAGAGATCGAAGTACGTGGAAAGCGAGGCGTTGGCTATTGCAAGAGCACGGCGGGTGCCGTGCATCCGTTCGAGCGGTTGAAGACCCGGACACGACCTAATGGTGGACCGGGAAGATCAGGTAATCGTACTGCATCCATAGCCAAGGGTGAGTGGCACGAGCCCGACCCTACCGATCTTCTGTTTCCGAAATGGCCACGCGATTTATTCAATGCGATTCTTGATGAAGAAAAGCTTCGCACCGATCGCGACGGTAGGCCGCGAACGGCCTATAGCCTGCGCCACACGTACATTTGCCTGCGCTTGCTCGAAGGTGCCGACATCTATCAGATCGCCAAGAACTGTCGGACAAGCGTGGAGATGATTGAGAAATACTATGCAGCCCATTTAAAGACACGACTTGATGCTTCCGCTATCAACATCATGAGGCCGCGTCCGAAGAACACGGCGACTTCGAAGAAAGGCCCTGGCCGTGTGAAAGCCGTTCACTTGGCTGAAGAGGCGTAGACCGTCGTTGCTTGCTTTATGATGGATTGTGGCCAAGTTCCCGCGGGCGTGGTGAAATCGGCAGACACAGCGGACTTAAGGAATTGAGTGCCCGCCAGGGAAACCGGCGGAGTAGAACTGCTCAAAGTCGGGGAAACCTTAACTGGCAATCCCGAGCCAAGCCCGGATATTCTCCGGGAAGGTGTAGAGACTAGATGGGCAGCACCTAACCCTCTCGCGAGGAATGGTGAAGGGATAGTCCAGACCACGAACTCGCATAGCGGGGCGGCGAAAGCCGAAGTGGTATGAAAATCCGCAGACCCTAACAGGTCGTGGGGGTTCAAGTCCCCCCGCCCGCACCAGATTTCCTTGGCCGCCAGGATGGAACCATCCTGGCCCTCGTCCTAGGGCCGAACGGCCCTTTGGACGCTGCGCCTTGGGCGCGCACTTCTTGGTCAGCTTAGTCGGCTCAGATATCCTCGTCGAAGACCGAGACAGCGCATGGGATAATCAGATGTCCGGGTACGCAGATAGGCGCGGTAGTGTTCGCAGACGGCCGAGAATCCTGGCGTGCGACTCATCTAGAGAGTGAAATTGATGGCGCGAAGCGATCTTTTGGTTGCGTTAGTTAAGGCGGGCGCGAGTGGTGACAAGAATCTCTTGCGAACCTCGACCGAAGCTCTGATCGCCGACGAGCGATCAAAGCAACATCATATTTTTGCCGAAAGACTCGGAAAAGCCCTTGCATCAAATGGTAATGGAACCAATGGTTCGCACACGTCAACGGCGCTAATGGCAAGCCCATCGAGCACAGCAGTCAATGATCTATTTGTTACGCTCACACCACAGCGGCGAATAGAAGACTTGATTTTGCCCTCCTCAGTGCGTGGTGTCTGCGAATCATTCATAGAGGAACAACGCAGAGCTGATCTCCTGCGATCGCATGCGTTAGAGCCGCGCCACCGAGTGCTAATGAGCGGTCCTCCAGGTAATGGGAAGACCACTTTAGCGGAGGCCATCGCAGAATCTCTAAACCTTCCTCTACTGGCTGTTAGATACGAGGCCGTGATTGGAAGCTTTCTTGGTGAGACCGCGTCTCGACTTCGGCGTGTCTTCGATCTTGCACGTTCAATGCCATGTGTTTTGTTTTTCGACGAATTTGATGCGATCGGTAAGGAACGCGGTGATATCCATGAAACTGGCGAAATCAAGAGAGTTGTCAGTTCGCTGTTGCTGCAGATAGACGCGTTGCCGAGCTGGACAATCGTCGTTGCAGCGACAAACCACTCAGAATTGCTGGATCGAGCAGTTTGGCGGCGATTTCAACTCAGGCTTGAATTGCCGATGCCTTCGGAACGCCAGATTAATGAATTCATCGCTCAATTTTTTTCCTTGAGAGAATCATCCCGAGATTTGGGATATTCCAGCCTACAACTAGGTCGAGCACTACGGGGTAGCAGCTTTGCAGAGACTGAAGAGTTTTGTACAAGCGTTTTGCGCCGCATTGTTCTTTCTCTTGGTGCGGAACGTCCGAAAGACATTGTGGCATCGGAACTGATACAGTGGCGAGCACGCGTCAGCGCTCCAAATTCATTGAGAAAGAGCCCCAAACGTGGCAGAAAGACCACTTCTTCCGCTTCCAACCCCTAGTCGTCAAACTAGGACTAAGCAGTCTCAACAGTCTTTTGATCCTCACGGATCGTTAATCCGTCCTTCAACCGCGCGTCAAGGCCAGCGGCTCGCACCGAAGTTCGAAAGACTTAGAGAAGTCTCGGACCAGTCTTTAGCGCAAGCCACGTTGATCCTCCAGCAAGACCCAGAAGGCCTCGCGCCTGAACGCGCTCTCGTATTCGAGGTGGCCGGGGGTCTCGATGACTTCTACGCTCAGGTCCAGCGAGTTCCTGGACTCGAATTTCTCCTTCAGGAGAATGTTGAATTTCCGCCTTCGGACGACTTCTACCTCGTTCATAAAAGGCGGGGCGAAACTCTTAGAAGTGACGCAAGCATTGGGGGAAAGTTATATCTCGCAATGCCAGACCTTGAGGCTCTTCGACAGATTCTCTCGCTTTGGGATAGGCACCAGAGGGGTGAACGGATGCCGCGCGGATTCGCTCCGTGGGGAATGCTTTTTGAATTGCTCGTTGACCTTCGAACGTGGGGACCACAGGATCGGATCCTACCTGAAACCGTTGAATACTGGAGGCATCGTTTACAGAACGACCCGATCACGCCGATTCGCTTTGAAATAGAACTATGGTTTTTCGACCAGCCCGAGAGGAGACAACGGACTGTCGCGGAGGTTGCTAGGCTTGTCCAAGCAGCTGGTGGCGAAGTCATTTCTCAGTCCGAGATCGCTGTAATCCGCTATGCGGGTGTTCTGGTGGATCTTCCAGTAGCTAGCGTGGAACAAATCCTAGACAATCCTCGATCTGGGTTGGGTGACGCAAGCGGTATTATGTATATCCAGCCCCAATCTATCGCTTCGCTTCCAAACAACGAGGACTTGCAAACAGACGAGTTGGGAGGTGAAGATATTTCATCGAGCGCAAACGACCTAGATCCGATTGTTGGTCTCCTTGACGGTATGCCGGTGGAAAATCATGTTCTGCTTCGGGATCGAATATTGGTTGATGATCCCGAAGGCTTTGGATCAAGTTCTCCCGTGGCTTCCAGATTTCACGGTACGAGCATGGCGTCCTTGATTATTCACGGGGATTTGCAGGCGCTTGAACCGCCGCTCTTGCGTCGCTTATTCATCAGGCCGGTCTTGATTTACGACGCTCAGGCTCAAGCGGAACGCACTCCTGCCAATTCGCTTCCGCTAGATATCGTGTATCAGGCAGTACGAAGAATTCTTGAAGGAGATGCCCTTGCTCCTCCAACGGCACCGAGTGTATTCGTATTCAATCTCTCGATTGGAGACGTAAATCGTCCATTTTATGGTCGGATTAGTCCATGGGCGCGACTGATCGACTGGCTATCTTTTCGCTACAAAGTCCTCTTTCTCGTCAGCGCGGGCAATATCCTTGGATGGTTACCGGTCCGTAATTACCTCGATCGGCAGGCGTTCCAGCAGGCTGACGCCCTAGAGCGCGAAAAACACATCCTTGATGCTCTGAACATGGAGAAACGAAATCGTACCCTACTTTCTCCTGCGGAAGGGTTGAATGCACTAGCAGTGGGTGCTTGGCATCGTGATGCTTACGCAAATCCCCCCACGGACTTCCAAGCGACTGATCCATTTCCCAGTGGATCTCTGCCAAATGTGAGTTCCGCTGTTGGGCTAGGCCATCTGAGGATTATCAAACCCGATCTTCTTTTTGATGGAGGGCGCGAATTAGTGCGCGCAGCTGAGGACCAAGGTCACATATGGATTGCACCGATACCTGGTGGAAGATACGCTGGCCAACTGACAGCAGCACCTGATGATCAAGGTACGGGGCGCCTCGATAGGCGCGTCCGGACGATAGGGACGAGTAACGCAACCGCACTTCTAACGCGAGCAGCAGTTCTGATCTATGAAGGGCTTGTCGATTCCGGATATGTGATACCGCCTTCACATCGCGCGGTTGTGATCAAGTCGCTCCTAATTCATGGTGCCGAATGGGGTGACACCGGAAAACGTTTGGAGGATCAGTTTGGGCCGCCAGGACGTGCGCATCTACAAAGAAGGGAAAACGTGACTCGCTTCCTGGGTTATGGCCGACCCGACATTCAACGAGTGCTCGATTGCGTAGCGGAAAGAGCAACCTTATTCGGATTTGGAGAGTTACAAGTCGATACGGAAGATATCTTCGACATTCCCTTGCCGCCTTCAATTGAGAGCACCATGCATCCGCGGCGTCTGACTATAACACTGACATGGTTGACCCCCGTCAACGCCCGACATCAAAGTTATCGAGCGGCGGCGTTAGAGGTATTTCCCGCAGGGGATGCGGAATATTCTCTCGCAGTCGGGCGTAGGGCAAGCCAGCCAACTCACCATTCGGTTGACCGCGGAACGACGTTCCACTGTATTTACGAAGGCGAAGAAGCTGTAGCCTTCTTAGACAATGGTTTTTTGCGATTGAGAGTTAGTTGCCGTACACAACTCTCGTCGATGGATGATTCAATTCCATACTCGCTAGCCGTGAGCCTCGAAACTTCGATTGGCACTGGGGTGGATATTTACCAGGAAGTTCGCCAAGCCATTGGCCTTCCCCTTATTGCTGCCGCGGTCTCGCCGTAGAATTGCAATCTAATGTGTCCTGGCGTTACTTTGGCCACGCTATTGTCACTGGCCAACATCGTGGACACCGACTCTCTCCAATATTTGTTTTACTTCCTCGCAGTCCAAACGCTGTTTTCTCGTTTGCCAACGGCGATCTTACCAAGGATAGTCCCATCATGTAGGTCGTAAATTCCCCCCAAATAGGCTGAGCGCAAGCCAAATAGAGTCTTGGATTCGCAGCAGATAGCGAGGTAATTCCCGTCCACAGACACGACCGCAGACTCCATGCGAGTCTTTCCTCCATGATGCGATGCCAGTCTTAAAGACGCCTTGTCCCATACAGATCTCGCATCTTCCGTCCGGCGCATCCCGTCGAGGAGCTCACAGAGCGGGCGCAAACGCGTCTCGCCGCTGGTTGAAAATTGTTGAGAGATTAGGACGCCTGTGATCGCACAGGTCCGCATATCTTCGGGGTGATGCTTTTCGCCGCTCCAGATGCACAGTTGTGCTTCGACAGGAGCGCAGAACTTGCCTCCAATTGAACGAATAGCGACTTCTCTCAAAAGATGTCGGCCAGATACGCTGCTCGTTTCGCATTGTGATTTTAAGGCTCGTTTGCCAGTCACCGTGCAGCTGTAAACCTCCGAGGGCAATACGCGTTTCCCGGTTGCTTGGCAGACTTCCAGCACGCCGGGTCTGACCAGACGTCCTGTGTGCTCGCACTTCTCAGCCTCGGTCACCGCAAGAAGCACACGGGTTTCAGAGCATTCCACGAACTCACTTCGATGTCCCGTTTTACCAGAAACCGACGACCGCTTTTGCTCGTCTTTGCGAAATGATCTCTCGGACAACTCGCTCATTAAGAGTTCTTCTGCCAATACATCCGATTTCGTGAACGAGCAGCTGCGAAAGTATTTCGGCTCTCCGCGCTGCCCGCTCACAGCGGAGGTCTTTAGCAATGTGCTCCCGCATGGCTTTTGGGTCACAGATGATAGTTCAACTTCGTCACTCAGCACTCGTTTTCCGCTGATGCTACAGATCACCGTATGTTCGGGTAAGCCGCGCCGACCGCTGATGCCCGATTCGACGAGCAAATGCCTTAAAACGTTCACACCGCTGACTTGGCAACGATCAAGGCAATCCGTCGGCACCCTGTGATGGGTCAGTGAACAGAGTTGGCGTTGAGGCTCCGTTTCCACCCTTCCATTCGATGGGATCGTCGTGACAGTCGATTGATAGGAGGGTGAATCGCCGAAAGAATACTTTACCGTTGATCTAACCTCGCGACAGACTGCGCCCTGAAGACCAACCAATTCGAATTGAAAACGGGGAGTGAAGTCGTCGAAGAGTTTCTGTCTCTTGCGATCGTCGCTTGCTGCCCCTCGGACCTCTTGCTCACGCCTCTCCAGATAGAACCGAGAAAACTCCGCGATGCTTTCGTCGTTTTTCGCTGCCTCTATTAATTTATCCTTATCGATTCCAACCAAGAATGGGTCTTCGAGTGTCCTCGTCAACGGTGCCTGTTCCAGGGGTCCGGTTGACGCCCGGCCCGAGATGGGTAAACATGCAATCTCTATCAAACGCTCATAACTGTCGTGAGCGGTCGTTACTCGAACCCGAAGAAGTGCGTTGCCTTCGAAACGTCGCTTGGCGCCATCGATGACGAGCGACCTTTGGACGCCGCCAAAACTCTCAAGCCAGTGGTTTACTGCGGCCTCGTTGTCGCCCTTCAGTTCGACGTCTAAATCGTTCACGTCGTGGATACCCGTCGCTGTTACGCGGCGGACCAATCCTGAAAATCCATTGGAACCGGGTGCGTAAAGTGTGCTCTTGAAGACTGTGGGAGTACCTTGGTTGAAGCGTACGACTTCTCGCCCTCCGTTCTCTTCCGCAATAAAAACACCGGCCTCGGTATGAGGCGTTAGCCGAACTCCCAAATTCCTCAGAGCCGACAGCGCAAATTCTTCCCCTTCCATTGAATGAATTGATACAGGTAGTTTCGGTGCGCGGGGGCCCGAATATTCGGCGCCGTCAGAACTCCCAAGCATCTCGTTGATCGTGGCTTCCGACCGTTCGAGTTCTGCCTTCGCTTTTTCTATACTCTCTGCTTTGAGCAGTGCTTCTCGCTCAACGTTCTTACCTGCGAGTGCTGCCAAAACTAGCTCCAATATCTGTTCTTCAAAGCTGACCGCAACATCTTCGTCTCCATCGCCAACGTCGGAGCCTTGGAGAAGAGATTCGATATCTCCGATGGCGTGGGAAGCCATCTGCAGCTTTTCCATCAAACGACCGACGATGTACTCCTCGAACGTACCCTGAAGCATAATGTTGAAGATGCTGACATGCGCGTGCTCTGAAGCTAGCCGTTGAACGCGACCGATCCTCTGTTCCACAATCATCGGATTCCAGGGCAAGTCGTAGTTCACCAGCACGTTTGCAACTTGGAGATTGACGCCCTCCGATCCAGCTTCAGTCGAAACAATCACCCTGTAGACCGGAGGGTTCTGTCTAAACCGGCTGATTGTCTCCTGATTCCGAGCGCCAGACTCACCATTGATGATCCCTACCTTCAGATCGTGCGACTCCAAAAATGCCTGGATCGTCGTCTGCGTCTCACGCCGGGTCGTGAACACGACCAATCTCCATCGATCGGGATTTTCGTTCTTCAGCTTCTTGATCAGACTCTCTAGGCCGGTCAATTTTGCACTGATCGGCATGTGATCGACAATCTCTTTCACCGTCGAGGCGAGCGATGCGGGGACTGTTCCGTTTCGAGCCATGTTGGTTAGCTGAGCAGACAGAGCATCCGGGCTGCTCGTCAACGCTTGTAGTATCGAGATTTGAGCTAGGCGATTCAGAAGCTGGATCGGTTTCGCAATCGCCTTAATGAGTTCCAACTCGGACTTCGTCGGCTTGACCCGGTGCATTTGGACGACTCGGTCGGGGAAATAAAGCTTCGCGTCCCCCCTTCTCACGCGAGACATGTACTGATAGATAATTGAGCGGAATTCGTCTTTGGCCTGGGGGTTTAGTTGCCGGGCTTGATCTTTTTTATCCGCAATAAACTTCCGTGCAAAGAGGCCCGTCGCGCCGAACGGATTTTCATGCCCACGAGCCACCGTTAAGAGGTCAATGAGTGAGTACAGATCCCAGAGTCGGTTCTGAACTGGCGTTGCTGTCAACATCAAGACAAAGCGAAACCTCCGTTTTTCGAGCGCTTGCCGGAAGGTGGTTGCGACTTTCGGGGCATTGTCGGTGCCATATAAATTGCGAAGCTTGTGCGCCTCATCCAGGATCAGCATCTGAAACCGATCGTCAGGAATTGCGTCCAGATACATTCGTGCGGAGTTATAAGTCGTAATGACGGCCCCCGTTTCCTCCGGGTCAGCACTGAGCAGATTACGACCGATTGCGATCTCCGCCTCGATATCGAATTTGCTTTGAAGTTCGTCCTTCCACTGCGGACCGAGTAATTTTGGACAGACAATCAGGACTTTGGAAAGCCTACCGCGAGCTATCAGCTCGCTCATGATGAGACCTGCGCTAATTGTCTTGCCAAGACCCACATCATCCGCAAGAAGGGTGACAGGCAATCGGCGGCAGAACGTGATGAGATTTGTGACCTGATGGTGGAATGGAGTGACGCGATCGCGCCAGCGTTGTTTTGATTTTAAATCATCCGCATTTTGAATGACGATAGGCTCTGTCAGATCCCATTCCAATGCGGCTCGATACAGACGATACTGTTCGGGACTGATCCCGCGAGTGAGGATTTTTGCTTGGATCTCGCCGCCAGATGCCATGATCGACTTTGCGTCCTTCCAGTTACCGCTCGTCTATGATTTAGAGGAAGTGTCGGTCAACTATACCTTGACTGGACGCTTTAGCGCGGAATATCCCCAAACGCTGCTTTCGGCCCGCCCGCAGATACCATGCGAGCCACGGCCCGTACCGATAGCAGAAAGTTGGCAACAGCGTTCATGTGGTGCGTGTTTGCATCTGCCAGCGCTGCTGCGCAGCGGAATTAGGCTGACACGTCACCCCCAAATGGGAACTGTGGAGCGAGCGCGCGGCGGGGTTTGAGTTTACATGCGTGAACGGCTTTAGATTCCGCAACATCCGGGCTACCCGGATCTCTAGCTCATTCGCGCGGTTGTTCCATGTCGTTCGATGTAAACGCGGAGCGCACGTGGGCGTAAACGGGCTGATTTTGCAGGGCTTTGTTCGATTTGGCGAGATCAGCCGATTGACGTGCCGAGCCGAACCGGGCATGCTGTTTCCAAGGCGAGGTTTCCTATGAGCACTCTCGTCAAAGGCACTCCGACTACTTCCAGCGCTCCAGAGAGCGCCCGGGAGAAGCCCGGCTTCCGTACCAAGACCGTCGCGACAAGGATCACTCCGGAGGAGCTGCGGGAGGTCGAAGCGGCTGCCGAGAAGAGCGGCAAGACGCTCGCGGTATGGCTACGCGAGCTTGCCCTCAAAGCTGCGCGGGAGGGTCCCGCCGATCCCACGGAGCTGCTGCTGGCGGAGGTCATGGCCCTCCGATATATGCTCCTGAATTTCTTTCATGGGGCGGCCACTGCGCAGTCCGAAGGTAAGTATCTGCTCCCGGAATCCGTGGTCAAAATCCGCGACAAGGCAGAGGCCCGGAAGCTGGCCGACGCCCGCAAGTTGCTCACCGATTTCCTTACCGGAGAGGATGGAGCCGGGGGGCCAGGGTGAGCG
>Ga0302309_10001375_pt1 | contig 22494 bp, 10 predicted proteins | sample III_Palsa_N1_1_FD_200453 | JGI IMG/M metagenome (GOLD analysis project Ga0302309, IMG submission 200453) | Peat permafrost microbial communities from Stordalen Mire near Abisko, Sweden - III_Palsa_N1_1 | ecosystem: Environmental > Terrestrial > Soil > Palsa > Peat permafrost | place: Sweden... | reverse complement strand
GGCGATCATTCCCTATCGGCACAATCGCCAGGTCGAGAATGCGAATCCGCTCAAGCTGCGCGAATACCTGGCAACTGGCAAGCCGATCGTCAGTGTGAGCAACCCGGAAATCGACAAATTCGCGCGCTGGGTGCGCATTGCCGAAGGCCGCGAAGCGTTCCTCGCCGAACTTGAAAATGCATTGCGCGAGGACTCGGCAGACGCCGCCACCGAGCGCGTCGCGGCGGTTGCCGATCAGACATGGGATCGTCGCGTCATCGACGTGCTCAAGCAAGTAACATCGGCGCTGGCACTGCGTCAGACATAAATGGGCTACGCCACACAGGGGTCAGGATGAACGCAGCACTTCCAGGAAAATTGCGCATTGCGATCATCGGCGCGGGCTACGTGTCGCGCTATCACATAGCGGCGCTGCGCCGACTCGATTTCGTCGACATCGTGGGCATCTGTGATCTGGATGGCGATGCGGCACGCGCACTCGCAGCAACGTTCAACATCGATTTCGTTACCTCGAATGTGGCCGAGCTGGCTACCCGGCAGCCACAGGCCATGTATGTGCTGACGCCACCATCGAGTCACTGCAGGCTGACCCTGCAAGCGCTCGACATGGGCTGCCACGTCTTTGTCGAAAAACCGATGGCCGAGTCAGTCGCCGAATGCGACACCATGATCGACCGTGCGCGAGAAAAGGGTCTGATGCTGTCAGTCGATCACTCCGATCATTTCGATCCGGTCATCATGCAGGCGCTGAAGCTGGTGCAGTCTGGCGCATGCGGTGAGGTGATGGCCGTCGACGTGCTGCGCAGCTCGGACTATCCGCCGTATGCGGGCGGCCCGCTGCCCGGCATGGTCAGCCAGGGCTCGTATCCGTTTCGCGACCTGGGTGTGCACGGCCTGTATGTGCTGGAATCTTTCCTTGGAAAGATCGATCACCTCGAGGTCAGGTACCGCGCCACCGGCAAGGCGCCGAACCTGCAGTTCGACGAATGGCAAGCCAGTGCCGAATGCGCGCACGGCATCGGGCGCCTGCTGCTGTCATGGAACGTGCGGCCCATGCAAAACCGCCTGATCGTGCACTGCACGCAAGGCGTCATCGAAGCTGACCGGTTCCTGCAAATTTGTCGCGTACGCCGCGTGCTGCCCGGACCGAAATTCATCGGCATCGTCATGACCGCGTTCATGACGGCGCTGCGCGACGTGTTTCGCGTACCGTGGAATGTGCTGCGTTTTGCGACGGGGCGGCTGCGGTCATCTCCCGGTATCCAGCGTGGCGCGGAAGAATTTGCGCGAGCTCTGCATGAAGGGCGCTCGCCGCCGATAAGCGCCGAAGAGGGACGGCGGCCGATCGAGCTGATGGAGTCGGTATGCGCACAAGCCGATGCGGAGCGCACTCGCGAGCTGGGCGGGCGCATCACGCCACTGGAGCCGGTGGATGCGCTGGTGACAGGCGCGGCTGGATTCCTCGGCCGCTCACTGGTTGCGGCATTGCGTGCTCGTGGCCAACGGGTGCGCGTACTCGTGCGCCGCGCCAGTGCGGACGTCAAACAGACTTCCGACCTGCAGGTCGTCATCGGCGATCTGGGTGATCCACGTATTGTCGAGCACGCCGTCAATGGCGCGCGCATCGTCTATCACGTCGGTGCGGCAATGCGTGGCGGCCCGCGTGATTTTGAGGCCGGTACGATCTGGGGCACGCGAAACGTGGTCGCGGCCTGCTTGAAGCACCACACGCAACGACTGGTCTATGTCAGCTCGCTCAGCGTGCTGGACCACGCCGGCCGCGACCCGGCGGTGGCCATGACCGAGAGCTCGCGCTTCGAACCTTATCCCGAACGTCGCGGCGCCTATACCCAGACCAAGCTCACCGCCGAGGCGATGGTGTCCGACGCGATACGTGACCATGCGCTCGCCGCGGTGATCCTGCGCCCGGGACAGATCGTGGGACCGGGAGCGGAGCGCGTTACCCCGAATGGCACGCTGGCGATCGCCGGTCGCTGGATTGCGGTCGGCTCCGCATCGCAGACGCTGCCGCTGGTATACGTCGACGACGTGGTCGATGCTTTGCTGCTGGCAGCAGAGGTGCCCACGGCTACCGGCCAGATCATCAACCTCGTCGATCCGACAACGATCACTCAAGGCGAGTATCTGGACCGCGTCAAAGGCAAGCTGGGCAACGAGCTGCGACTCGTGCGACTGCCCACCGGCGTATTCATGCTGCTTGCCTGGGGCGTGGAGATGCTGGGCAAAATGCTTGGCCGCAACGTGCCGCTGACGCGCTACCGGGTGCGCTCGTTGCGGCCGCTGGCCAACTTCGATATCAGCGCAGCGCGCAGCAAGCTCGGCTGGGAGCCCCGCGTGGGACTGCGTCGTGGTCTCGATACGATGTTCGCCATCACGCCAGTGGACACGGCCGAGGCGTCGCAATGCGTCGAACCGTGATCGCACCATGCGTCTGCTGATCGTCACTTCGCAATTTCCGATCGCCGGTGAGCCCACGCGGGGCCGACCGATCGTGCAGACGGTGCAACAACTCTCCCGCCTGGCTACCGTCAAAGTAATCAGTCCGATCGCGGTCTACCCGCGCTGGGCACAGCCGACCAGTTACATGGTGCATGCGCCAGGCGCCGTGGATGGATTGGATGGTGATGTCGAATATGTGCCCTACGCTGCATTGCCCGGCCTTACGCGTCCGCTCAACGGCTGGCTGTGCGGGCGTGCGATCCGCAAGTCGCTGACACGCTTCAAACCGGATGTCGTACTGGCTTACTGGCTCTATCCGGATGCGTATGGCGCCATGTTGGCCGCACGTCATTCAGGGCTGCCACTGGTCGCTGCCGCGCGCGGATCGGACATCCGTGTGCGGGACGCCATCAGCCGGTGGTTGACCCGCCAGGTCGTGCGTCGCGCGAATCGACTGTTGATGGTCAGCGCCGATCTTGGGCGACTCGCCGTGCGGGAATACGGCGCCGACGCCACACGCGTGTCGGTCATTCCCAACGGGTGCGATTCAGCGACTTTTCGGCTCGGCGACCGTGCCGCAGCGCGAGACAACCTTGGTGTGTCGCAGGATGCCGAAGTGGTTCTGTACGTCGGCCGGCTGGTCGCCGAGAAAGGTTTGCGCGAGTTGCTCGAAGCATTGCAACTTCTCGTAACGCAAAGACCGCGATGGCAGCTGGTCATCATCGGCAATGGCCCGATGCAGGATGAACTGCGTACGTTGACTGCGGGAAATCGCAACGTGCGTCTGACCGGCGTACTGCCACCCGATGCCGTCGCACAATGGATGGTGGCTGCGAATCTGGTCACTCTGCCGAGTTATTCGGAAGGCCATCCAAACGTCTTGGTCGAGGCGCTCGCGTGCGGACGCCCCGTGGTTGCCACGACGGTGGGCGGTATTCCGGAAGTCGTCGATGCCGCATGCGGCGTCCTGATACCTCCGCGTGACGTTGCGGCGTTGGCAGCGGGACTCACGCAAGTACTCGACCGCGACTGGGACGAAGCAGCTTTGTCGCGGCGATTTTCCCGGGGATGGAGCAGCGTCGCGCAGGAAACCCTGCAGCAATGCGTCGACGCGCTGGCTGAATCACGCGTCAGCCGTTGATCGGCTACGCGATCCGCCACTCATCGATCGCCACCCAGACCCAGCATGCGACGCAGGCGCGTCCCCAACGTAGCAGGCCTTGGCCTTGCCGCACTTTGCGGTTCCGGTAGATCCAGCGCCAGCGACGCAAGCGTACTGGTGGCTACGCCGAAAAGATTCAGGCGCACACCGGTTTCGCGTTGCACGCGTATGACGAACTCCACCGCCAACAGCGAATGTCCGCCGATATCGAAGAAATTATCGCTGTCGCGAACGTCCTGAACCCCGATCAGTTCACACCAGATCGCTGCCAGATAAGCCCGCCGCGGATCGACGATGGTCGAAACGGATTCAGCAGCTCCGGCTTGCGGCGAGATCGTACGCGCCGCGACCGCATGCGCAGCACGCGCAGTCGCGGCAGGCGGCGGCAACGCCTTGCGATCGATCTTGCCGTTCGGTGTCTTCGGCAACGCATCGAGCAGCTCGATGTGCTGCGGCTGCATGTAACCGGGCAGTCGCTCGCGCAGCGTATCGCGCAAATGCGCACTCAGATCCGGATCATTATCCGCAGCGGCCACATACAGCACCAGACGCAAATCGTTGGCACCGAAGTTATGCGCTACCACGACACATTCGCGAACAGTTGGGTGGGTACTCGCCGCAGCTTCGATGTCACCCGGCTCGATGCGATAACCACGAATCTTGATCTGGTGATCTGCGCGGCCGTGGAAATACAGCTCGCCCTCCCGCCAGCTACCCACGTCACCGGTTCGATACATGCGCGCGGTGCCACCGGCGAACGGATCGGCAATGAAACGCTCTGCGGTCAACTCCGGCTGGAACAGATAGCCGTCTGCTACGCCGTCGCCGCCAATGAAGATCTCGCCCATCACGCCAGGCGGCACGGGACGGCCGCGTGCATCGAGCACGTAAATGAAAGTGTTGGCGATGGGCCGTCCCAACGGGATGACTTCCATGTCCGGCCGGATGCGCACTACCGTCGACCAGATCGTCGTCTCGGTGGGGCCGTACAGATTCCAGAACCCGCGACAACTTCCCGACATCGAGCGCGCCAGCATCAGGGGCAACGCTTCGCCGCCAACGAATAACCGAAGCCCGCGAATCACCTCTTCCCGACCCATGTCCTGCAGCAACTTCAGCAACGATGGCGTGGTCTGCAACACGTTGCAGCCACTGCGCTCGATCCGCTCGCACAAGGCCTGCGGATCGTGGTTTTCGGCTTCGGTGGCAATCACCAGGCGCCCGCCGCAGATCAGCGGCAGGTACAGCTCGAGCCCCGCAATGTCGAACGACAGTGTGGTCACGGCACACAGCACATCGTCCGCACCAAAGCCGGGCTCGGCGCGCATGCTCAACAGGAAGTTCACCAGATTGCGATGCAGGATGCGCACACCCTTGGGCTTGCCGGTCGAGCCCGAGGTGAACAGCACGTAGGCGGGGTCACTACCGTGCACTTCGGGCAATGGCGATGCGTTGACCGGTTCGGCAACCAGCTCTCCAACCGTCAGCAGCTCGCGGCCTGCTGCCAGCGTGGTATCGATCTGATCAGGCTGACTCACCAGGATATGGCGCAAGCGCGCGTGTTCAGCCATGTAGTGCAAACGCTCGATCGGAAACTCCGGATCAAGCGGCACATAGGCGGCGCCACTGCGCAGCACGCCGACAACCACGACCAGCATGTCCAGGCTGCGCGGCATGCACACGCCGACCATGTCACCGCGACCCATGCCGCGATGACCGAGCGCCTGTGCCAGCGCGCGCGTGGCGCGTTCGAGCCCGGCATAGTCGAGTCGTTCACCTTGGCACTCGGCGGCTATGCGTTGCGGCGTCTGCCGCATCTGCGCCTCGATCAGGGCAGTGACGCCCTGCGTGCGATCGTAGTCGCTTGCGGTGGCATTCCAGCCCCGCAGCACCTTTGTGCGTTCCGCGGCGTCCATCAATTCGAAATCGCCGATCGACATATCCGGCGAGGCTGCCGCCTGACGCAATATTTCGCGCAGGTATCCCGCCCAGCGTTCCGCCGTCGAGGCGTCGAACAGATCGCTGTTGTAATGCAACAGTAGATCCAGAGCACCATCACGTTCGTTGAAGTGAAACGCCATGTCCCAATTGAGATGGGTCTTGGCCAGATCACATTGGCGATGCTGTAGCCCGTCGTACGCGATTTCAGCCGAAACCGGATTGAGATTGAAAATCACGTCAACCAGCAACAGTCGCCCCGTGTTTCGCGGCAACTTCAACGCATTGACGATGCGACCCAGCGAAATGTGCTGATGATCGCTTGCGTCGAGCAGGCTACCCTGCACACGCGAGGCCATGCTCGCAAAGGCCTCGGCCGAATTTGCCGTGACGCGCAACGGCAACGTGTTGTCGCTGTCGCCCATGGTCTGTTGGTAGTTGCTGACCGCCTGACCGGCAAACGGGATGCCGCACACCAGATCGTCCTGCCCGGTCAGCCGATGCAGCAGGATATAGAATCCACTCAGCAGCAGGCCGAACAGCGTGACCCGCCGCGCACGCGCGGCTTCACGCAGATCACTGGTCAGCGCCGCATCGAAACGCAACGCCGTGGTCGCGCCGGAAAACGTAAGCGCATGACCGCGCGGATGATCGGTGGGCAGACGCAAAGGGTCCGGGACCGTTTGATATTGCTGCAGCCACCACGCCAGCGACGCCGTGCCTTCGGCCCCATCACGGCGCGCATGCTCGTCCAGCACAAAACGGCGCCACGGATCGGCGACGGGCAGCACCGGCTCGGCACTCGCACGGAACGCGTTGTAGCAGATCGCGAGTTCGCTGCTGAACACTCCCCACGCCCAGCCGTCCATGACCATGTGATGTGCCGTGACCAGCAGCACGTGGCGATCCGCGGCGAGCTTCATCAAATGGATGCGCATGAACGGCGGTTTGGCCAGATCGAATGCGTGGGACGCTTCCTGTGCAGCAAATCGAATATAGGCGGCATCCGGATCGGGCGTCGTCGACAGATCCAGTATCTGCAGATGTATCTGGCAGGGAGGCTGCCATGTCTGCCCGCCGCCATCTTCGCTAAAACGCATGGCCAGCACATCGTGCCGTTGCACCACTGCATCGATGGCACGCTCCAGCGCAACAACATCCAGTGGCCCGCGAAATTCAAGGCTGGTTGACTCGTTGAATGCCGATGCAGCGTCATCGCTGTATTGAGTCCCCAGCCATTTCTCCAGCTGTGCTTCGGACAACGGCGTCGTGTCTGGTAAGTCCGCGTAGAGGTTGGCCGGCGCCACGGCGTTTGACACCATCGCAGGCGCGATACGCTCCGGAATGATCGGCGCGCTTGACTGCTCCACTGCATCACGTGGAGTCAGCACGGCGGCGTCCATCAACGCATCGACCGCCGCCATGACGGCTGAAACGATAAGTGCCACCTCGGCCTCACCATGCGCTACCGACAGGAAGCAGTTGAACTGCTCGTAGACGTGCAGACCTTCATAACGCAGCCGATACCAGAACAGCCCCGCGCAGGGTTGGTCTTCGTCGACCCGGATGCGCCACAGCGAGCTGTAGCCGACCGCAGTCATCGGCGCGTGGCGAGCCGTGAATACTTCATTCAAGCGCGCTATCAACGCCGCTGTGCGAGCATTGAGTCCCGCCTGCAGCGCCGGCCCTTGTTGCTTCACATAAGTCAGCGCCGCGCGCGCCGCGACCAGCGCCAGCGGATGACGCACGAAGGTCCCGGCGAAATAGGTGACACCAGCCTCAGGGTAACTGTCGTCGCCGAATTGCCAGTGGCCGCCGTCCAGCGCGTCCATCCAGTGCGAGCTACCGGCAATCGCGGCAAACGGCAGGCCGCCGCCGATGATCTTGCCGTAAGTGGCGATGTCGGCACGGACGTCGTAATACTCCTGGGCGCCACCAGGTGCCATCCGAAAACCGGTAATCACTTCATCGAAAATCAGTGCGCAACCACCGGCGTCGCACAACGTGCGCAGTTCTTTCACGAACGCGCGCGGCTGCAAGGTCGGGTTGCGACTCTGCACTGGCTCGATCATCACCGCAGCCAGTTCATGGGCACGCTCACGGATGGTCTGCAACGCCTCGTCACTGCCGTAGTCGAGTACCAGCACGTTCTCGACGGCGTTGGCGAGAATGCCCGGCGCCGCGGCGATCGAGCGCAACGTGCGCGTGCCTCGCACGATGACCTCGTCGAAGATGCCGTGGTAGGAATCCTTGAAGATGACGATGGTCTTGCGGCCGGTGACGGTGCGGGCGATGCGCATCGCCCCCATGACGGCCTCGGAGCCGGTATTGCAGAACGCTACGCGCGGCATGCCGGTCATGTCGCTGATCAACTGCGCTACCTCGGCAGTCACCGGATGCTGCGGACCGATCTCGATGCCGGCATCGATCTGCTCATGCAGTGCGGCTTTGATGTAGTCCGGCTGGTAGCCGAGGAAATTCACGCCGAAGCCGTTCAACAGATCAATGTATTCGTGGCCATCCAGATCCCAAAGTCGCGCGCCACTGGAGCGCTCGACGACGATCGGGTACGTCAACTCCTTCCATAGCGGATTGAAGCCGGTCACCACGCGCGGATCGGCCATAAGGTCGCGATGCTGCTGACTGAAGGCTTTCGAACGAGCTGTGCGCGCACCGTAGGCACGGCTGAAATCCTCCACCCAGGTACGCTGTGTGGTGGTCAGTTCGACGAGGCGCCGGCTCACGATGCGGGCGGACGCGCCGAACGGGCGTTCCTTGAGGTCGGCTGGTGCTGCATCGTCGCTGCCCACTGCCGTGTCAGCGGACAGCGGTGCTACGGGCGTAGCTGCAGGCGTCGTTGCAGGCCCCTGGCCCGCCAGCGCACGCAACAACTCTGCCTGCTGGTTCATCAGGGCCAGTTGGCTCTGGATCAGAGCAGCCAACGCCGATTGATCGACACCTGCGTTCGTCGACATGGGCGCCGCCGGCAGCACCGGTGACGGAGCCGCGACGACGATGGGAGCAGCTTCCGCAGGAAGCGTTTCGTCGAGCAGCGCGGCGAGTCTTGACACACTGTCCAGATCTTCCATCAGACGACGAAATTTGAGCCGCACTCCATAGCGCCGTTCGATTTCCAGCGTGGCCTGAGTCAGCGCCAGTGAATCAAGACCCAGGGCTAGAAAACTTTCGGTATCGTGTTCGGCCGTGATGCGCTCGCCGCTGAGGTTCTCGAACAGTTCCCGCAATTCGTCAGCAAGCCGCGACGCGCGCAACGGCGCAACGGCTGCCGTCGTCGCCATCGCGGATGAAACTCTTCCTTGCTCCATGATCGCTTCCTCCTGCGCGATGTGTGTTGTCGTGGTTGCGCTGGCGGGATCCACCCAGTAGCGCTCTCCGCGGAATGGGTAGACTGGCAGTGTCACGCGTCGACGGACCTGGCCCGCATAAAAAGCTTTCCAGTCCGGCTGCGTCCCTGCGCACCAGCAATCACCCAGTGCGCGCTGCACCTGTTCGGCAGCGTCACCCGGTTGTGCTGCAGCTCCCAGCGAGTTCACCGCACGCCCTTGTCCATCGAGCATGCTGCGCACCAGACATGTCAGCACCTGAGAAGGGCCGATCTCGAGAAACAGCGTTCGGCCCGACCTCAGCGCATGCTGCACGGCATCGGCAAAACGCACCGGTTGGCGTAACTGGAGGCACCAGTAATCGACCGAGACGGCTTCGTCCGGCGTAATCGGGGCGCCACTGACGCAGGAGTAAAACAATCGCTGCGGCGCATGCAGTTGTACACCGGCGAATGCGCGGCGAAAGATCGGCAGCGCCGCCGCCATCGACTGCGAGTGGAATGCGTGGCTGACACGCAACCGGGTCGATACGATGTCGTCTTTGGCGAGCCGTTCACTGAACGCATCGACCGCTGCGACGGAGCCGCTGACGACGGTCAACGCCGGTGTATTCCGTCCGGCGATTTCAATCCCTGGCAGCAGACGCGACGCCACCTCATCCGCACCTGCCCGGATGGCCAACATGGCGCCAGCGGGTTGCGCGAACATGGCGGCGCCCCGCGCAACGACCAGGGCGATGGCGTCTTCAAGGCTGAAAACACCTGCCCGGCAGGCGGCCACATACTCGCCGATGCTGTGGCCGATCATCGCCGCTGGCACAAAGCCCCAGGACCCCCACAGCTCAGCCAGCGCGTATTCGACAGCGAACAACGCTGGCTGCGTATAGCGGGTTTCAGCAAGCGCGTCATCGGCGCGCTGCTGCGAACTCGCGTCGGGAAGAATCAGCGCTCGCAAGTCACTGCCGAGATGTGTCGATGCCAATGCGCAGCAGCGCTCGAAGGCGTCGCGAAATACCGGCTCGCTGTCGACCAGCGCAGCGGCCATGCCGGCGTGCTGCGAACCCTGGCCCGGAAACAGGAAGACCATCTGCGATGGCACGGTGTCCACCGTCCGTACCGACAGGCTCGCTAGTCGTGTACGCACATCGGCAACGTCGGCTGCCACCACGAATCCACGCGCCGCCATTGGCTTGCGCCCGAGCGCCAGCGTGTAACCGATGTCCGGTAAATCTGCCGTGTCGTATACGGCCAGTGCCGCTGCCAGATCGGCAGCCCGTTGATGCAATGCATGCTCGTCGCGCGCCGATATCGGCAATAGCGTCATCCGACGACCCGCAGCCGATGGCAATGGCAACGGTGCTTCCTCAAGGACGGCGTGTGCATTGGTGCCACCCACGCCGAACGAACTGACGCTCGCTCGTCGTGGTTGGTCGTACCGTGGCCACTCGATCGTCCGGTCCGCCACCTTGAACGGGCTCGTCGCGAAATCGATTTCCGGATTCGATACGCGGTAATGCAGCGTTGCTGGAATTTGTCCGTGGTGCAAAGCGAGCGCGGCTTTGATCAGTCCGGTCACACCACTGGCCGCATTGAGATGGCCGAGATTGCCTTTCACCGAACCGAGCCAGCATGTCTGATTGAGCGATGTATCCAGACGGAAGGCGCGGGTCAACGCGGTCACCTCGATCGGATCGCCCAGCGGCGTGCCCGTGCCGTGAGCTTCGACATAACCGATCGACGACGCATCGACTCCAGCGCTTCCCAACGCCTGCCGGATCACGTCGGCCTGACCACGCACACTGGGTGCACTGAAGCTGGCCTTGTCGCCGCCATCGTTGTTGACGCCGACACCGCGGATGACGGCGTAAATGGTGTCGCCATCGGCGATCGCTTCGGCCACCCGCTTCAACACCACGACCGCACCACCGGATGAGAACATGGTGCCATTGGCGGCAGCATCGAACGGCCGGCAATAGCCGTCTTCCGATTCCATGCCGCCCTCGACCGGCAGGTAACCCGATTCCTGCGGCACCACGATGTTTATGCCGCCAGCAATCGCAAGATCGCACTGCCAGCTCATCAGTGCATACCAGGCCTGGGCAATGGCAACCAGCGAAGTGGAGCACGCGGTGTGGATGCTCAACGCCGGTCCGGTCAGGTTGAGCCGATGGGCGACGCGCGTCGCCACGTAGTCTTTCTCGTTCGCCAGCATCGCGGCGAATTCGCCGGAGGCCTGGATCAGGTCCGCACGCGACTCGACGAGCTTGCGATAATTGTTGTTGGACGTGCCCGCATAGACGCCGATGCTGCCGGACGATCGCCCTGGATCGACACCGGCATGTTCAAGCGCATTCCAGCACAGCTCGAGAAATACCCGTTGCTGCGGATCCATCAGCAGCGCTTCACGCGGCGGGATGCCGAAGAACGCCGCATCGAAACGATCGGCATCGGCCATCACGCCGCGCGCTGCCACGTACTGCGGATGGCTGGCGAGCTCGCGCGCAACCAGCGGCGACAGCTGATCCGGCGTGAAACGAGTAATGCCTTCGCGCCCGGCCAGCAAATTCGTCCATAGCTCATCGATCGAATTCGCGCCCGGAAACCGACCGGCCATGCCGACGATGGCGATGCCTTCTGCCTGACTGCTCATCGCACGCCTCCCGACCGCGGTCCAAACCGCGCCAGCGCGGCGCGCTCGCGATCGCCACGTGAATGTGCGTCACGCACATTGGTAGAAGCACTTGCCTGCTCGGGCGTCGCTGACAGTAGCGCTGCGAGCCTGGTCACGCTGGGGTGTTCGTAGATCTGCACCGCCGTCAGCGTTCGGAAACCGCGGCGACGCAACTCGGTCAACGCCTGCACCACGGTGAGTGAACGGGCGCCCAGATCGAACAAGTTGGCCTGTGCATCAAGCGTGGCGACACCAAGCAACTGCCGCCACAGCGCTGTCAGCTGCTGCTCCAGGGTGCCCGTCTCCAGCCACACCAGCGGTGCTTCCTCGCCTCTGCGCGCGAGCGCGCGACGATCGATCTTGCCACTGGCCGTCAGTGGTAACGCCGGCAACATGACGAACACACTCGGCACGAGGTAGGCGGCGAGCTGCCCCTCGCAATACGTGCGTAACTGCGCAGCCAGTCCGGCATCATCGACCTGCGGATCACGCGGCACGACATTGGCTACCAATCGTTTGCCATGCGCATCTGCTGCTACGACGACCGCCGCCTCGGTGACCGCGGCATGCCGGCACAGTACCGCTTCGATTTCCGCCGGCTCAATGCGGTAACCGTCGAGTTTGATCTGTTCGTCGAGGCGCCCCAGGTAGGTGAGCACGCCATTACCGTCGTCACGCACGCCATCGCCCGTGCGATACCAGCGTGACCCATCGCATTCGATGAAACGCTCGGCGGTCAGCTCGGGACGATGAATGTAACCGGCCGCCAGACAATCGCCGCCGAGCAGGAGTTCACCCTCCACGCCCACGGTGACCGGATTCAACGAGCCATCCACCAGGCGTACACGCACATGCGGCAACGGACGTCCAATCGATGGAAGTTCCGGCCAGGCGGTCGGGTCGCCATGCAGCTCGTGCGCCGTGACCACGTGGGTTTCGGTCGGACCGTAGTGATTGTGCAAGACGCCATCGGCAAGTGCGCCGAACAGCGCGCGAATCGCCGGGGTGACGCGCAGCTGTTCGCCCGCTGTAACCACATCGCGTAATGAGGATGGAAATTCGCCGCCCGCAGCCACCGCTTCGGCGATCGCCTGCAAGGCCACATACGGCACGAACAATCGCTCGATGCGTTCGCGCGCGAGCAGCGCCAGCAACGCATAAGGATCCCGACGCTCGTCCTCCGTGGGCAACACCAGTGTGCCGCCGGTTGCGAACGTCGAGAGCATTTCCTGGAACGAGACGTCGAAGCTCAGCGGCGCAAACTGCAGGGTGCGAGCGGGCTTTCCAAGGCGCGGATGCGTGACATGCCAGGCGATCAGTTTTTCCAGAACCGCGCGGCGCATGGCGACGCCCTTTGGCCGTCCACTCGAACCCGAAGTAAACAGCACATACGCCAACTCACCTGGCGCGGGTGCCGGCATCAAAGCTGTCATGCGGGCCGACTGCGATTCGAGTTCGAGCCGGCCACGGCGGACCATGCCAGCGACATCGGGCATCTGTGCCCGCGCATGCGGTTCGGCAACGAGCAATCGCGGGCGCGCATCTTCAAGCATCGCGGCCAATCGGGCCGCCGGATAACCTGGATCCAGCGGCAGGCAGGCACCACCGCCCAGCAAAATCGCCAGCATCAGCACCAGCGTCGACGGATCGCGTTCGGCCAGCAACGCAATCACGTCGTTGTGCCGCATGCCTTGCGCATGCAGCACCGCCGCAAGTCGTTCGGCGGACTCAAGCAGGGGCGCGTAATCGACCGATTGGCCAAGCGCGCGCACGGCCGGCACCGCAGGTTGCGAAAGCGCTTGCGTGCGGATCAATGCGAGCATGCCTTCGGCCGCCACTTCCGTAGCGGACAGTGACGTGGCGACCGCTGCAGACATTACCGTTTGCCCCAGTGGCGGGAATGATTGATACCGAACCATTCTGCGGCGCCAAGCATTGGCCCGAGCAGGTTCAGATACAAACCCAGCATCAGCCCCTTCATCGGATGCCCCAGCCGTTGGCGCTCTTCGACAACGTCGCCGATGAAGGCAGGCCAGTTGTCCGCACCGAGCTGGTCGAAGGCGATCGAAATCGTCATATTCAGGCTGCGCGCGGTATGCCACCAGCCGCATGGCAAGAACAAAGTCTCGCCGGCTCTGATGACGATCTTTTGCGATTTCGCCTGGCGCAGCAGTGGGTAACGCTGGTAGTCCGGGTGATGGTGATCCTGGATGCTCGACTGCCAGGGGATTTCCGGATTGACGTAGAGAAAGCGCTCCTGTCCAGGCGCGTAGACAGTGAATTCCTTGTCGCCGTGAAGCTGGGTAATCCACGCATGCAGACGCATGACGTCGTAGTGCAGGTAGGGAAATTCCCCACCGGGACCGCCAAAGAATATCTCAAGGTTGTTGACGTTTTTGAACAGCTGCTGCGGCAACATCGGATTGGCTTGGCGATCCGGCAGGCTGTAGCGGAATCGCGGCGCGACTTCAGCGAGCAATTCAGGAAAATCCCTGGCGACTTCGAACTTGCACGGATAGGGGCCCGGTTGCTCGACCGTTGATGCCTCGAGCAATTCGATGAGTTCGCCGATGGTGTAATCGCGGCCACGCACGCGAACAATCCGGCTGCCATATTCGCGGCGAAAGTGTTCCGGCGTGCCACGGCCATAGAGGGGCCAATCGCGTGCCGCATCGGTGAGGATGACGGGTCGACGTGGATCGCGGTATTCGGCGATGAACTCGGCCACGCCGATTCCGCTGCGCCGATCCACCGTCATACCAAGCTCGACCGGCGTTGCGCCCGGGCCGTCCTTCACATCAAATCGAGGAACGCTTGCCACCGTCTTACCCCCCATCTCCGTGTCCCCTGCGGTCGGCTTCGCGGTGTACCTCCACCGCCGCCCCGTTTCGTCCAGGACAACTCGTTCAAACTCCTAGTGCAGCCCCCAGTCAGCGCGGCGATTGGCGCCGAAATATTCGGCGACGCTAAGGACCGGTCCCAGCAACCGCAGGTAGGCACCGATCAGTAGCGCTTTTCCCCCTTGCCCCGAACGTCGACGCAGCCCGACCACTTCCTTGACGAACTCGTTCCAGTTGCTCGGCTCGAGTTGATCGAACAGTACGCTGATGCCGGCGTTGAGGCAGCGCGCCGTATGCCACGTGCCGCAGGGAATGAAGAGTGCTTCGCCGGCGTGCACCACCACCGTGTGGGAGCGTGCCTGGCGGAATAGTGGATAGCGCTCGTAATCGGGCGTGCTGGAATATTCCATAGTCGAGCGCCAGGGCTTCTGCGGGTCCACGTAGAGCAAGTGCTCCTGCCCAGGCTCGTACAACGTCATTTCCTTGTCGCCGTAAACCTGAGCGACCCAGCCGTGCATATGCAAGAAGTCATAGTGCGGAAACGGGAAATTGTTGCCCTGACCACCAAAGAAAATGTCGAGGTGGCTTACCGAGTTGAAAATATTTTCCGGCACCAGCGGATGGGTATGCCGGTTCGGCAGCGCGTAGTCGAAGCGCGGCGTGATATCGCCCACCAGCGCACGGCAATCGGTAATCGCGCATGGATACGGACCGGGCTGTTCCTTCGTCGCGTTCTGCTGCAGCCTGATGGCCTCGTCGAGGCGATAGACGCGGTCGCCGTTGCGTATTGGCATGTCGCCGTATTCACGGCAAAAGAATTCGGGTGTGTATCGCTCGCGGGCCGTCCAATCCTTGAGGGCATCGGTCAGGATCACCGGGCGTCGCGCCTTGCGATAGCGCTGGACGAATTCATCCAGGCTGATGCCACTGACACGGTCGACCTGCGCGTATGTATCCGGCGCGACATCTGCCCCTGCAAAAGCGGCGCTAACGTCTGTCATTTCATCCCCCAGCGGCAAGCTGCCGTATCGAGCACCTGCGGACCGATTGACTACCTTATTGCCATGCCACAATTTGTGACCGGGCTCTCATTCTAGTACAGAAAAATGTGAAATTGCTGCCCCCTTATAACCGCCGTTCAAGGTCACCACCGCTGCGATTCCGCCCCATCTGGCGGGGCTTGAAGCTCGTTTTCGGTGGCCGAACGGGCCTGAGAGGCCCGCCGGCCAGGCGACGCGGGACGGAGGTGTACCTGTGAAAGATGACAAGCACCACGCGTGCCAGAACGGCGGATGGGTTCCCTGGCAGGCCAGACTGCTAGAGTGCCGACGTTGGCCCGCTTGACAATGGACTCCTTCACGCGACTCCCGAGGCGCTCCGTGAGTACTCAGGTATCTCCAGGCCCGATCCCCAACCTGTTCATCGTTGGCGCCCCGAAATGCGGGACGACGTCGCTTTATGAATATCTGCGGCAACATCCGCAGATATTTTTTCCCTTCGACGAAGAAGGGTATTCGCGAATCAAGGAACCGAATCACTTCTGTCCGGAACTGGAGATTCTCGAAAGGGACGCGGTAACGGATCCGGATGAATACCTCGGTCTCTATCACGGCAGCGAAGGCGCCACCTGGCGCGGTGACGCCTCGACCAACCATCTGTTTTCGGCACGCGCTGCCGAGAAGATCAAACAATTTTGTCCGGACGCACGCATCCTGGTGATGCTCAGGCCCCCGGTCGCCTGGATGCGCTCGTATCACAATGAATTGCTACGTCATCATCACGAAGACATAGTCGACTTTTACGAGGCGGTGCAAGCCAGCGACGATCGTCGGCGTGGTTTGCGCCTGCCACCGGACACCAGTGTCCCGAAGTGCCTCGACTATCTGGCGATGAGCCGTTTTGCTGCTCAGGTGGAGCGTTACTACGGCGTGTTCGGCCGTGACGCGGTGAAGGTGGTACTGCTTGAAGACATGGTCGCGTCGCCTGAGCAGACATATCGGGAAATACTCGATTTCCTCGACGTCGATAGCGAGTTTCGTCCTGAATTTCGTATCCACAATGAAACACCCGGGCATGGACGCCTCGAGCGACTCGTCACTTTCGTCTACAAGCGACTTGGCGTGAAACATGTGGTGCAGCTTTTCCTGCCCTACGCGACCAGACGCAAATTTCTGTCATTTATCCGTCGCAAGGATGTCGACAAAGCAGCGCCGGATCCGCGCGACGCTCAGTTACGGGAGCAGTGTGCGCCCGATGTGGAACGCCTGTCCGTGTTGATCGGTAGAGATCTCGGCCATTGGCAGTCGGGGTTTTGAGAAGCGGGTGATCGCAGATTATTCGCGTGAAAAGATTGCAGCGCGGTGACTTGCCTGACCGCACGCATTCACCTTGCCTTGACAATCTCCACTGCGGAAAGCCATCAATCCGGACTGTCATTTCAATTGCCTTGACAGGCAGGTTCCAGACGCGCCAAATGTCGATTCCGCCCTCGCATGCCCTGCCATGTCGCTCCGGCCGCCCGTTTTCAGTGTGATCATACCGACGCACAATCGTTGCGCCCTGGCAGCTCGTGCGATGGGTAGCGTGTTGGCTACGGCGTCTGCTCGCGACGTGCAGATCATCATCGCCGACGATGCTTCAACCGACGCAACGGCAAAGGTACTGGGCGAGAAATACGGCGACGACCCCCGTGTAAAGCTGTTGAGTTCCGCACAGAACGAAGGGCCTTCCGGCGCACGCAATCGAGGGCTTGCCGAAGCAACCGGAGACTTCGTTGTCTTTCTAGACTCCGATGACGTGTTGCTCCCGGACGCCCTTGCACTCGCGCAAGCTGCGTTTCAGGCAGTCCCTGCGATGCAATTTCTGACGTTCGAGGGCGACGCGACGTCGATCGGCCGTCGCACCGTGAGGCAGCGGATCGTTCGCGATGTGAATCCGGGCTGGCGTGCCGAGGGCTTTGATGCGAAGCGCTTGCAAGGTCGGGAATTCAAATCGCCGGATGCCGCCGATGCGTCGTCGCATCTACTCGAATTCGGCGACTTCTTTCCTGCCGTGGTGTTTGGCGATCTGTTCTGGCTTTCAGGAATGGTGATCCGACGGCAGGCGGCAATCGCGGCAGGACCGTTCGATACGCGTTACCGCAATCTCGAAGATTGGGATTTTACGTCGCGCCTGTGCCTGACAGGGGTTGGCGGGTATATCGATCATGTCGGTTTCCATCGCGAAACCGGGCGGTCCGATCAGCTCAGCAATGCCGGCAGCCTGTGGTTGAGGGCAGTGATGCATCACCACATACTGGCCAATCTGCGCGCCACTGGCCTGGTTGAAAGCGAAGCGTCCCAGCGGCTGCTTCGACGCGCACAGGCCGCAGCCGACTATTGCCTCGGTCACCGCTTGCTTGAACGACATCACGATCACTTCGGCCGCGCTTATTTGACGCGATCGCTTCGGCACGCCTACAAACCCGTCAAGAGCCTGGCATGGCTGATCGCTGGACAACAACTGGCGAGAGTGCCGCGACCTCAGTAAGGATCGTGGCCGGTGAGTCGAAGCTTCGGCGCACCCTACGACTTCGCCGCTTTGCGGCTACGCTCAGGGCGAACGGTAGGTCGAGCGTAGCGCGTCGACCCCACGCATACGTCACTCAAAAAATGCACGTGACGAATGCCGTTGAAGTATCCTGTCGATGAAGCGGGTGGATGCGCACGCCAACGTAAGACCGGCCACGGCGAGGCATTCTCCCTGAGGGGAAGGGCTTGGCGCGCGAGACCGATTTTCTCGATCTGTACAAGATCCTGGGATTGAATCCCGGTTGCGGGCTGGCCGAATTCAAACAGGCCTATCGCCGTCGCGTGGCCGTGCTTCATCCGGATCGCCGCAGTGCCGATCAGGCGAGCCCGATTGCCGCGGAGCGGCTGCAACAACTCACCGCGCTGTATGGCGCAGCGATGGAATTCGAGCGGCGTCATGGTCGACTTCCCGGTGCTCCTCCCACACGCCAACCACCTCCCGAAGGCAGCACGCCTCCGCCAGTTCATGTAGCGATAGCCGAGCCGCGTCGCCGTATGCGCTGGCGGCTGGTGGTGCCGGCCGTGTTCGCGTGCGCGCTGTGGCTCCTGTGGGATTTCGGATGGTTTTCTGGGAGTGCCGAGCCCGAAACGGCAGCGGCCACGTCGCAGGCAACCAGCGCGAATAGTACCGTCGACGGACGCCGCACAACGACTCAGCCATCCGGTCTCGAGCTGGGTATGGATGCCGATGCGGTACGTGCGATCGAAGGTGAGCCTACACTGATCGGCGGGGATCGCTGGGAGTACGGACCGTCCTGGATCCGTCTCGAGGACGGCAAGGTCACCGACTGGTACAGCTCGCCGCTACGTCCACTGAGGACAGCCACCGCGCAGCCCGCACCGACGCCCAGCTGAATCGTTTTCGCAAATCCGCCGAGCCTTGGCTGTGGATGATCAAGCGTCATCTCGACACCGAGATGACGCGGCAGCGTTTTACGATCCGGTGTAGGGCTGCGGGAAACCCGGCACCGGCAGGATACTGATCGGCAAAGTGGAAATGACCGATGGTGTGGACACCGTGCCCGACGCACTCAGAGAGAAGTCGAGCACGCCTTCGCTGTTGGTCATGGTGGTGCCACCGACGCTCACGCTGACGGTTTGCACACTCCCGCTGACAGTAGCGGTAACGGTATAGCCGGTGTTCGGTGCCAATTCGGTGATGACATGGTGCGCGCCAACGTCAGCGACTCGGTAACCGATGTTGCCGCTGATCGGTGTACCCGCGGCACCGGCACTGCTGATCACGACACTGTTGCCGTCGCTAGCCTGCAGCTGCACGCCGACGATGCCACCCTGGACAACGGTAACCGGACTGGCCACCGCGACAGCGGCCGCTGAAGCCGACAGGTCGAACACGGTCAGCCACTGCTGACTGACATTCGTGTTCGGCGCACGCACTTGAACCTGCCATACCTTGACCGGATTGCTGGTCGGATATTGCGCGATCGTGGTGGTGGTCGTATTCGCCGGCAGTACGACGGTCATCGCGCCTGCATATTGCCCGTTGTAGGTGACATCCAGGCGGCTCTGCCCGCTCGCTGTACTACCGGCGACGGGAGCCGCCGGGAAATGCCAGGCGAGGTATTGATCGTAGCTCGCGCTGCCATCGGTAGTGCGGTCGTACACCACGAAGCGGTTGGGGCGCAGATAAACAATCTGGCGTGCCCACGCCGCCACACCCGCGCCGGCCGAAAACTTTCGGTACATGTCCTCGATGTGGGTGGCCAGCACGTAAACGTAATCATTGCCGTCTGTGTACGCTGAAACCTGCGTGCGCACCTGGTCGTCTTCCACCGTGTTGGGAAGTTGTCCATAAGGTTCGGCCACGGCAGTTCCGCTCATATGGCGGACGTAGTAGATGTTGTAGATCTGGCGATTGCCGAAATAGACGGTGCCATTGAAATCGCTGAACAGGTCTTGATACTCGAGCGTTTCATCCGACTCGCCATTCGGGTTGTGCACCAACCAGCCGGTGGCATTAAGCAGTAGCGGCGTGCCTCCTTTCACCAACGCAAGACTGCCTTGGTCGAAACCTTCTTCCGCCTGATTCGGATTATTGACGTAGGGCCCGCTGCGGAACGACATCCAGCTTGCCCCGGTCGTCCAGTCGGAACGCGCTGCCACCGCATTCATGCCTGGCGCCAGATACGACAGCGGCAACGTGTTCACCGGGGTAAGGCCGTTGCTCGGATTCGTTTCCAGAAAAAGCAGCCACGCATCGGCGGCGGCATAGTCCGACGTCGCTGCAGTGACGTCGTTGAGATATTGATGGAACACGTTGACTTGCGCTGAGCCCCAGTACTTCAGCTCACCAAGTATCTGCACGAACATTCGCGTCTGCGTGGTGCCGGCAGGCTGGCTCGTGGAGGTTTCGTGATTCGTATCGCGATCGTCGAAATAGGCCATCGAAGGCCAGGTGAAGTGCATCGCGTAGTTGGCGCTGTCGATCGGGTAGGCATAAGGTGCAGTGGTGGAGTGGGTCAGATCCTGACCGGTAGCCGTTTTCGTTTCCCGCATCGGCAAACTCATGTTGAGGATGCCTGGCGGACCATAGTTGGCAAAGCCTTCGGGCCAACCGCCACCGAGCAGATGCAGCGCGTAGTACGGCTGCACGCGCGTGGTGAGCTGGTTGCTCAACCAGTCGTTCCACTCCGTCGGACCGTTCGGATTTTCGTCATAGGTGGCTAGCGCAATCGCCGCCTTTGCGTGGAAATAACCTGCGTAATAATTACTTTGCGGATGCGCATAAGCGTAAGCCGCGTTGCCCACCGCGTCGCCGTTCGGATTTTCGAAAGCTGCCAGCCACGCGTTCGCCGTGGTGTACACCTGCGTACGCTGCGCGGTGGTCAGTAGTTCATACAGCCAGTCGTAGCCCAGGCCGAAACCGACACCGTAGTAGCGAATGACGTAGCCGTCATCGGTCAGTGGATCTTCGCCCAGATTGCCGCTACCCGAAGTGAGCGGCGTAGACATCTTCATCAGCAGATCAACTGCCTTGGCTCCATACGGCGCTGCCGCTGTTGGATTGCTTACCTTCAACATCTGGTAGCACATCGCAACGTTCATCAACTCGGGAAAGTACGTGTCTCCCTCGTAGCCCTGCCCAAGGTTGGGAAGATCCGGATACGGTGCCTGCGTCGGATAATTCACCGTGCCGCCGATGTAGGAATCGCAGGTCGCTTTCAGCGCCTGCCATTCCGGCGTGTTGGCGGTAACGTTCTGGCGCAACGAGGCGAGCGTGTTGGCGTCCAGGATCAAACGCGGATGTGCGGCCAGTTGCACGGTTGCGGCAGCAGCGTTCAGCGCGATGGGCGTGGTGCTCAGAGCGCTCGGGCTTATCTGGTAGCCGCTACCCGTCGAGCCCTGGCGCGTAGGCGTTGGCGCCGCTGTGGGACTCACGACCGGAACGACGGCAGCGGCACCGACCGGCAAGACAGTCACTGCTGCAGCATCGGCAGTCGCGACGGGGGACGGTGTCGATGTGGCGTCCGGCGCGTGGGTCGCCACCGGGACAGGCTCCATCGCCACCGCCTCGGTGTCGGCGTCGGGATGAGTGCCAAAGGTGACCATCGCTTTAGGCGACGTTGCTGCGGAAGACGTCTCGATCGGCGACGGTTGAACCGAAGGAATCACCGAGGCAGGCGCAACCGTTTGCTGCGTGCTGTCATGCGCCAGCAGCGACACGGTGGTCAACAATAGCGTCAGCGCCAGGGCACTCCAGGCGCTACGCGCGCCCCGCCCGTAAGGCGAAATACTTCGAACGGGTTTGGCTGCTGCATGCTGCGTGGGGTTCGTCTGATCTCGATCGAAGCGCGCCATGGAAACTCCGCGAATTCAAGGGGACACTGGATGGTCGTCATTCGGCGGTGAAACGGTGTCGCTGTCTTCGTACACATCAGTGCCTGCACGCAGCACGCAAGCACTTTGTCACGTGATCGGCTGTGGATTTTCTTCAGCGTGCACCACGTCCGAACAGCACGACTTCTACGGTCTGGATCAGGATCAACAGGTCGAACAGCAAGTTGTGGTTCTTGACGTAATACAAGTCGTACTTCAGTTTCTCGACGGCATCCGCCTCGGACGCGCCGTACGGATATCTCAATTGCGCCCAACCCGCGAGGCCCGGCTTCAGACAGTGACGCAGGCTGTAGTAGCGAATCTTCTCACCCAGGTCGGCGACGAATTGCGGACGCTCCGGTCGCGGGCCGATAAAGCTCATCTCACCCTTGAGCACGTTCCATAGCTGCGGCAGTTCGTCGAGGCGGATTTTGCGGGTCACGCGACCGACACGAGTGACGCGGTCGTCGTCCTTGCTGGCCCAGCGCGCCACACCGTCCATCTCGGCATCGGTACGCATGCTGCGGAACTTGATCAGATGAAACGTCTTGCCGCGAACGCCAACGCGTTCCTGACGATAGAGGATCGGCTGACCCGGACCTGATTCCATGCGAATCGCCAACGCCACCAACAACATCAATGGCCAGGTGAGTAGAAGCACCAGCGTTGCGATA
>Ga0302309_10001374_pt1 | contig 22508 bp, 11 predicted proteins | sample III_Palsa_N1_1_FD_200453 | JGI IMG/M metagenome (GOLD analysis project Ga0302309, IMG submission 200453) | Peat permafrost microbial communities from Stordalen Mire near Abisko, Sweden - III_Palsa_N1_1 | ecosystem: Environmental > Terrestrial > Soil > Palsa > Peat permafrost | place: Sweden... | reverse complement strand
TCAGCTTTTCCAGCTATCGGACGGATACGGTGGCCATTACCCTGGATAAAGACATTGCCCTGCCCATTGCTTTGACTGCCGGAAAGGAATTGCAGGAAGTGGTCGTGAGCGCAGGGAAGCGGAATAGCAATATTACCCAGTCCCTTATGGGTGTGCAGAAGTTGTCCACCAATGAGATTAAAAACGTTCCCGTATTATTCGGAGAAAAGGACATCCTTAAAACAATCCAGTTACTGCCGGGGATCCAATCGGCAGGCGACGGCAACAGCGGTTTTTTTGTACGGGGAGGATCGGCTGACCAGAACCTGATCCTGTTGGATGAGGCCACGGTGTACAATCCTTCCCACTTACTCGGCTTTTTTTCTACGTTCAATTCGGACGCGATCAAGGATGTGACGGTGTATAAAGGGGGAATGCCGGCTCAGTACGGGGGCCGTTTGTCCTCGGTCCTGGACGTAAAAATGAATGATGGGAATGACCAAAAGTATGGAGTCAGCGGGGGGCTAGGTCTGATCGCCTCTCATATTAACGTGGAGGGCCCCATCGTCAAAAACCGGGGGTCATTTGATATCAGTGCGCGCCGGACCTATGCCGACCTCTTTCTCAAACTTTCCAAAGACACCACCATCAAGCATAGCACCCTCTATTTCTACGACATCAATGCCAAGGCGGATTATTCCCTGGGGGATAACGACAAGGTTTATTTTTCCGGTTACCTGGGACAGGATAAGCTGGGGGTTCAGGACCAGTTCGGGATTAACTGGGGAAATTCCACGGCGACGCTCAGGTGGAACCATATCTTCAGCAATCGCCTGTTCTCCAATACGTCCCTGATCTATAGCAACTACGAATACAATATCGGGGTTTCCTCCAATAATGATAACGTCACCATTGCTTCCAGGATCGTTGATGGTCACTTCAAGGAGGACTTCCAGTATTACGCCGGGCCCTCCAGCAAGCTGGACTTTGGGATTGACGTTATTCATCATACCCTGTCCCCGGGCGTGATCAATTCATCCGAGAGCTCCAGTTTCAATTCCCTGGACCTCCAGAAGAAATATTCGCTGGAAAGCGCGGCCTATATTTCCCATGAATGGTCTCCCTCCCCCAATTGGAATTTCACTTACGGGCTGCGCCTGACGGTTTTCAATGTCCTGGGGCCGGGAGATTTTTATACGTACAACCAGGTGGGAGAAGCGGTGGATACGGCCGCCTACCGATCAGGGCAGATTGTAAAGACCTTCGTCAAGCCCGAGCCCCGTTTTTCCACCAGCTACCAGCTCAACAGTGTGAGCTCATTGAAGCTAGCCTATTCCAGGAACGTCCAGAACCTGCACCTGTTGTCCAATTCTACTTCCAGCAATCCAACAGACCTGTGGATACCCAGTAGCAATAATGTGCTCCCCGAAATTGCCGACCAGGTATCCTTAGGCTACTACCGGAACTTCCATAACAACGGGTACGAGTTTTCTTCTGAGGTCTATTATAAAAACCTCCAGAACCAGATCGACTACAAGAACGGGGCCCAGCTGATCGCCAATGAAAATGTGGAATCGCAATTGCTATTTGGCTCAGGCAGGGCATATGGGCTGGAGCTTTACCTGAAGAAGAAGTATGGAAAACTCACTGGCTGGGTCTCTTATACCTTGTCACGCAGCGAACTAAAAATCCCGGGTATTAACAACGATACGTATTTTCCTTCCAGGCAGGATGAACCCCAGAATATCTCTATCGTAGGCATGTATAAGGCCGGCAAGAAATGGACTCTGTCGGCCACCTGGGTATATAACACCGGTTACCCGGTCTCCTGGCCTTCCGGAAAATACGACGTGAACGGGCAGCCGGTATACCTGTACACACAGCGGAATGATTATCGTATGCCGGCCTACCACCGACTGGACCTGGGAGCCACCGTCCTTGCCAAAAAGACGGCAAAGTTTGAAAGCAGCTGGACCTTTTCCGTATACAATGCGTACGACAGGCAGAATGCATATACCATTACCTTCCGTCAAAGCAAAACGAATCCCGATCAGACTGAGGCCGTGCGGACAACCTTGTTCGGCATTATTCCTTCTGTCACCTATAACTTCAAATTCTGACACATGACTCCGAATAGCAGATTCAATATAATATATATACTCCCTTTCCTGGCCCTGGGCGCCTGTCAGAAGGTGGTGCACCTGGACCTTAAAACTACCTCTCCCGAGTTGGACATACAGGGGGACATCACCAATATGGCAGGACCATATACGGTCAGCCTTACTCAATCGGTTGATTTTTATGCGGACAACGTGTATCCTACCGTTTCCGGGGCCATTGTAAAGGTCACTGATAGTACCGCTGGTGTCACGGATTCGCTCACCGAGTCCGCTCCCGGCATTTATAGCACCCACTTATTACAGGGGGTGCCGGGGCATACCTATTCAATGTATGTGAATTCCGGAGGGAATATATACACGGCCTCCTCCACAATGCCCCAACCCGTGACGCTGGATTCGATCACGTTTACGACGGTCCCAAGGAGCGGAGGAAAAAATACGATCCAACCCATCCCTAATTTCCAGGACCCGGCCGGCATCGCCAATTACTACCAGTTTGTGCTATACGTGAACGGGAATCAGTTGCAAAAGACGTTTGTGTTCGACGATGAATTTTCCGACGGCAGGTACATTCATGAGGCCCTTGAGACGGATACGGCGGATGTAAAATCTGGTAATACGCTGCAACTGGACTTGTATTGCATTGACAAGCCCATCTACAATTATTTCAATGAAATAGTACAGATCACCGATCCCAATTCCCAGTCACAAAACGCCGCCCCGGCAAATCCGGACAGCAATATAACGGGAGGAGCATTGGGCTATTTCAGTGCGCATACGGTCAGTGCTAAAACCATCCTGGTGCCCTAGCGGGCGGCCTTCCCGGGCTGTTTATGAAAAGCCAACGCGTCTTCCAGGCTGAAATAAAAGCCCACTGTAAAGCGGACGCCATTGTAGTTCCAGGGGATGTAGTTCGCACTTTGTGCCAGTACCATCTGCAATTGGACTTTGGCGAATTTATATCCGGCCCTCAGGGTAAAAGAAGGTTCCAGGAAAGTATAGCTCTTGCTTTCTATCCCATTACCCAGGGTATCTTCCAGGTGGTTATCCAGTAAATATGCCATCGTCCTCCCATTTGCATTAAAATGGGAATAGCTCACCGTGCTGACGCGCAGGTTATAGGCGACATCTACCCAGGGTGAATGCATCCCGATACCCGGTTGTATAAACCAACGCGTGCCTGTCATGTCCACATCACTTCGGATGGGTCCTCCCCCATATCCGACAAACAGGTCTGTCACCAATTGGACCTTGCGCCGCCCCTTGGTAGCGTAATATCCCCCGATCCCTCCTTCCAGGAGATGGGATGAGGCGTTGACCCGGCCGATAGCGGTGTCCTGGCTACTTGTTCGGTAGGCATATGTGCTGTAATTGCCGATCAGGGCCAGATGGTTGAGGGGCGACACGGATGCCTGAACGTCGAAAAAATAAGTGTTCTCTTTCGTGTTATTGCCGTTATCGTTATAAGAAGTCGTAGCGGTTCCCCAACCCGGGGAGCCGGCCAGGTTCAAGTGGGCCTGGCCCGCCCCGGTAAACAGGGGAGTATTGACCCCATTCGGTTTATAGTAATACCTGTTGCAACTGCAGACAGAAAATGCGATGGGTAAGAGGAAAAGCAGGTTTCGCTGTTTCATAAGCAAGAAATTCCAGGAAAATACAATAAAAGCCCTCAATAAGGTATAACGTATCCCCCAGGCGAAACGATGGGGAAGCAATAAAATATTTAAATATAATATGTAATATATACTAAGCGGCCTGTTTTTTGCTAATTTGTGGGAACGCCGTTTCGATACCCCAAACCACAATTTTTCGTGCTTTCTAAACCTTACAGGAATAATCCCGTACCGCTGATTTTATGCACTTGTTTAATGCTTCTAGCTCATTCACTCAAGGCACAGATTTCAGTGGCATTTACACCTGACAAAACAGCGGGGTGTCCTCCTTTATTCGTTTCGTTTACGAATAATACCACGGGGGCTTCCGCACTGGCTACTTATACCTGGAATTTCGGAAACGGTAATACTATTAGTACATCAGACGCCGTCACTCCGGTGTCAGCCGTCTATACCATCGGGCAGCCCGATACGATTACCCTGACCGTGAACGACCGGGGAAAGACCTTCAGCCAATCCGAAATCATTAACGTATATAAAGGGCCCACGGTCGCATTTACGGTGAATGATTCTATCGGATGCCTGCCACTAACCTCGGTATTTGCCAGTACGGCTACTCCGGGGAACGGCACCATCAGCAATTATTTTTGGGACTTCGGGGACGGAAATACCTTGAGTACGACTTCTCCGACGGCCGGCAATACGTATAATTTTTCCGGTACTCATTCCGTGACCCTTACAGTGACCAACAGCCAGGGGTGTACGGGCAGTCTTGTGAAACCGGCATTGATCACGATCCTTCCTTCTGTCACTGCCGCCTTTAAAGCAGACTTAACTACCCTTTGCTCCCTGAACCAAGGAGTGCTGTTTCACAATAACACCACGGGCCCTGGCAGGTTATCCTATATATGGGATTTTGGAGATGGCTCGGGGACGGGGACCGACAACCCCTCCCATGTCTATGCCAAAAAAGGTATTTATACTGTAGAGCTGACCGCCGTCAGCTCTGCCGGCTGTTCCAGTAAACTCGTTAAAAATGCCTATATCGACGTGGTGGATTTCCATGCTGATTTTACTGAAATGAACTCAGTATGCGTGGGGATTCCGGCTTTGTTTACCGACAGCAGTTCCCCGGCCCCTTCCGGCACCCCCACCTGGAATTTCGGGGATGGACTGACGGGCAAGGGGAAGAATATATCACACACGTTTGCGGCAGCGGGAAATTATCCGGTCACCCTGACCGATTATTTTGGACATTGCGTTGACAGTGCCGTCCACACCATATACATCTTGCCGGCTCCGCCGGCCCATCCTTTCCTTGTTCAACAACAGCAGGCTTGTACCACTCCCATCCAGGTACAATTCACGGACACCACTGCGTCCGCTGTGAGCTGGGCCTGGAATTTCACCGGCCGGCCGGGCGATACCTCTTCTTTGCAGGATCCGATCTTTTCCTATAAAGCGGTGGGCGTCTACCATCCGGTCCTGAAGGTCACCAATGCAAACGGGTGTACGACGATGGATACGCTGACCACGGCCGTCCAGATCCCCGGCACCAGCGCCGGCATCCGGATCGATACCTCCCTTCAGGCTTCACCGACCATCTGTGCCATCGTCACCGCCAGGCTGAGCGCCGTTTCCCAGGATACGCTTACACAATTCAACTGGTCTTTCGGGGATGGGACCACCTCCACTTCGGATACGCCTTCCCATACTTATTCAACACCGGGCACCTATTATATTAGTCTGAATTATGTGACCAACCACGGGTGTTCGGGAACTGTCACCGGATTGGATTCCATTATGGTTTATCCTAAGCCCATCGCTAATTTCAGCGCGCTGGACACGGCCCCCTGCTCCGAAAATACGAAGGAGCGATTTGTGAATCAATCCAATAAGGCAGCCCAGTATTATTGGATATGGGGAGACGGTTCGGCAGGGATCAATAACCAGCCGGTCGTGTACCACCAGTATGACTATTCTGGAAATTATACATTCACCCTCATCGCTTCCAGCCCAGGATGCGTGAGCGACACGGCAGTGAAGACACAATACCTGATTTCCGGCCCCAATAACTATTTACAGGCGGCCAATAGTTGCCTGGAGAATAGAGATACGGTAACTTTTACGGACACCACCTCCAACGCAGATAAATATATCTGGAATTTCGGGGACGGGACGCCCGCCGATTCCAGCATATTGTTTGTTCCTCAAAGGGTGCACAAGTATTCGACTCCTGGTAAATATGCCGCCTCGCTTACGATCGTATATGGGGCCTGCCGCTATCCAGAAATCGATTCGGTCTATGTGCTGCCTCCCCAGCGCCCCCTGCTGAGTTCAACGGGACTAGCCTTGTGCGGGAGCGGGCAGTTGCCCATTCAAATCACCGGGCTTGATACCAACTACGCAGCGGTCGGGAATAATCTTGGCGGCTATTATCACATAGCTGGTTGGCAATACAGCGACTTTACTACTTCCGTTCCCGGCCCCGATTCCTCCATGAAAGTGCAGTATACGGATTCCTTGACCCGTTTGAAACCCGGGGAAGACAGTCTGAGGGTCATCCTTAGATCCGCCTTTTTCGGGTGCTATGATACCAGTAACTATATTCCTGTCAAGATCAGCGGACCCGTGGCCGTATTCAACGTACAGAGCCATATCTGCTATTCCAGCCCTGTAATATTTACGGATAGCTCCAAAGGGACGGGTGGCGTACCCATCGTTCAATGGATATGGAATTTCGGAGACAGCGCTACATTGATCAGGTTTCCCGCGGATACCGTTGGAAAGGCAGACACCGCCATCCATCTCTATGCTTTCCCCGGGAACTATATACCAACCCTGACGGTGATTGATGCCAATGGCTGCTCCAGCACCACCACATCATCCGACACCACACTGACGGTGGTAGGGCCCAAGGCCGATTTCTATTGGAACCCGGTGGATATCGCACCCGGAAGCCCTGTGACTTTTTATAACAGTTCCTTTCAGGCGGTGGGGGCTACCTTTCAATGGCATTTCAGCAGTGACGGATTCAATTCTACTGCCCCTGATTCCTTATCCAGGACATATCCCAATATTACTTCGGATACCGTCAGCCTGGTCGCTTCAATAGGAGGAAGCGGAGGCTGCAAGGATACCCTGGTGCAAGTCGTCAAGATCCTGAACCTGCTTGTCTCTTTTTCAAGCACCACCGAGTATATCAATTCCCAGAATTGTCCTCCGATGGTCGCTTATTTTACCAGCAAAACGTCCAATGCCGATAGCTTGCACTGGGACTTTGGAGATAGTTCTACCGCAGAGAACAATCCTTCCCCCAGTCATACGTACAATACCCCGGGCATATACGTCGTCAGCCTGACAGGATACAGCACCAACGGACTAAGTATCGTATATAAGGATACTTTACTGGTGAAGGGGCCTTATGCCGTTTTCCAGTCCAGTCTCTACCAGGGCTGTATTCCCGTGGAAGACACCCTGCATGCGGGCGCTAATTTTGTGTCCACCTTCATCTGGGATTTCGGAGACGGGTCGGTGCTGACAACAAAAGATACCCTGGCCACCCATACGTATATCATCCCCGGCATTTATACACCTATACTCGTTCTTTCAGATTCCACCGGCTGTCAGACAACCTACCGGCTGCCGTTAAAGCTGGTCATGGATACGCTGCACGCCTCCATAGGACCAGATACATTGTTGTGCGGACCGGGTTCAGTTGCCTTCAAATCCAGGATATTCAGCCCACTTGTTGATACGTTGAATGAAGTGTTGACCTACCATTGGAATTTTGGAACGGGCAATGCCGGGGATACGGCAAACACAGGGAGCCCTGGCTTTACCTATGCCAATCCCGGAAACTTTCAGACAAGGTTCCAGGTGAGTTCTCCTGCCGGCTGTCAGGTTACGCTATCGGACTCCGTTCGGATAATCCCCCCCATAGCATTGAAATATCCGCAAGAGGCATATGCATGTCAGGGTAAGAGCATTCCTTTGACCGTTCAGGGAGCCGATTTCTACGATTGGATAGGGGACAGCACCCTCACAGATATCAACGGCGGTTCGGCGGTTTCAAAGCCCGATTCCGTATCGCATTATACCATCATTGCCACAGATAGCAGCCATTGCTTTACAGATACGGCCCATATCACGGTGGCCAACGAGCCCTATCCAACCGTGAACCTGCCGTCCTCGCTGGTCGCTGTAGCAGGCAAGCCAATTCCATTGGAACCTACAGTAAGCAGCAACGTGTCCACGTATGACTGGTCACCGGCCGATTACCTGAGCTGCACGAATTGCGCGAGTCCCGTGAGTCTTCCCGTTTCTCCCATCACCTATATGCTCACCGTGGCGACCCAGTACGGATGCACCGCTTCCGACACCATATCCATCAAGCTGCTCTGCAGCGAAGGGGCGGTGCACGTACCCAGTGAATTCACGCCTAATAACGACGGCATTAACGATTGGTTCTATCCAATCGTAAAGGGCATTAAATTGATCCGTCACTTCCAGGTGTACGACCGTTGGGGAATGATCGTCTTTGACCGGGAGAACCTGCCCATCAACGATGGAAATTCTGGATGGGACGGCACAAAGAACGGCAAGATCTGCCCCGTGGGAGGGTATGTGTACATGATGGAATTCATGTGTGAAACGGGGGAGATATTCTCGCTTAAGGGAACGGTGATACTGGCCAGGTAGTGGAGGATTTTTTCTACATTCGCCGTATGGCAAAGCAACACATTGTAGTATTAACCGGCGCTGGTATCAGCGCGGAAAGCGGACTCCGGACCTTCAGGGACAGTGATGGGCTTTGGGAGGGATACGCCATTGAAGATGTGGCCACTCCCCGGGCCTGGAGGCGTAATCCGCAGTTAGTATTGGATTTCTATAATATGCGCCGCCGTGATGTGCTGGCAGCCTTGCCTAATGCCGCCCACCAGGCCCTGGCGGAACTGGAGCAACAGTATCAAGTGACGATCGTTACCCAGAATGTGGACGACCTCCATGAGCGCGGAGGTTCTTCCCGGGTGATGCACCTGCACGGAGAAGTCCTTAAAATGCGCAGCGAAACAAATGAGTCCCTGGTGTATCCCATTACCGAAGATATCCTCCTGGGACAACTGGCGGAAGATGGGGCACAACTGCGCCCCCATATTGTGTGGTTCGAAGAAGCGGTTCCCATGATAGCGCAGGCGGCGGAGATAATGGGGCAAGCGGATATTTTTATCCTGATAGGCAGCTCCCTACAGGTATATCCGGCGGCTGGACTGATTGACCTGGTGCCCTTTCACGCGCCCAAATACATAGTAGATAAAAAGATTCCATCCGTTTCAGCCAACCGCCATTTGCATTTGATTGAAAAGCCGGCGACAGAAGGGATGAAAGAAGTGCTGGCACATTTATTAAAGTAAAAAAAGCCGTCTTAAGAGCTGCTCCTAAGACGGCAAACATTCACACAAGCAATCATTTGTCTCCATGATGCTCTTCATGGCCTTTTGCAGCATGCTTTGCATGTTCTTCCGCGTGTAAATGGTGAGCATGCGCCACATGAGCATGATGGGCGCCTTCATGATGTTCTCCGGCCTCGTAATGGGCAGCAGCTTCATGGTGGTGTTCGGCTGCTTTTGCAGAATGGTGGGCTGCGTGCTTGTGGTGGTCTACTAATTCTTTTGACATGTGATTAGGTGTTTAGGTAAGAAATGTAGGAATTTCTCCCGCTGGATTTTAGTGGTTAAAAGGGGATAATAATTTGATAACGTTAGTGTGCCGTCGTTTAATAATGATTAATTAATTATAAGGAAATATTGGCTTTACATCCGGCGGGGCTCCGGGCTCGGCAGGCTCCGGATTCTGGCAGGCTCCGCGCTCGCCGGGCTTCAGATTCCTGCAGGCATACCTATTTTATGGCCTATACTAGGATCGTAAACATATACGTTTAAAAATGGCCCCTTTTTAAACGTATATGTTTACGTTTCTAGTAGGGGGCTCTCCCTCCCACTACCCCTTCGAATAGGCCGACATGCCCCTCAAATAGACCGGCATGTCGAGTGAAGGATTGATCTGCCGTAGAGGCATACGGCTCCCGCCGCTACCCGTCAAATGGCGAAATAATACATGTTTCTGACCGGATAGTACAAATACAAGCCGGGCAGCCAAAATATCTTTGCGATTCCAACCAGCATATGATGTTTGATAAGCAAAGGGATGAAAATGAAGAGAACGTAGCCCTCTACCGGAGGTGGGGGCAAGCGCTTCAGGAAACACAGGACGAGTGGTTTTCATTTCTTGGCGCCCTGGAAATGAGAATGGAAGATCTTTGTTTTGAGGCCATTCCCGCACTGGAAACAGCCTTCATGGAAGATACGGATATCTATAAACGCGGTTACGGCATCCAACTCTTTGGGATAAAAGGACAGTTAGACGAAATTTGGCAATTAGCATACGACGTCAGAGAGAATAAGTTCCTTCATTTCTGTCAAATGGCTAGAAATAAAACCGCCGCTTTATCCACCATCAACAAGCGCCTGGTCATATTTATTGCGGCTTGCGATGAACGCTATAAAAACGGATTTGAAAACAAGTACAGTTATTGGCTGGAACGACTGTCCAAAACCGGAGCGGAGCTCTTGGCGGGCGAACGTCCATTCATCCCCCACAAGTCCGAGCGGGCCAAGTTCGAGCGGGCCAAGCCCGAGCAGCCGAAACCTGAGCAGCCCAAATCCGAGCAACCCAAATTCGAGCAGCTCAAATCCGAGCAACCGGCCAAGGATAAATTTCATTGCGAAAAATGCGGAACCGCGCTCACGTTCAAAAAGATCTTCTTTAAAAGAATTTACGCCCGCTGTATTTATTGCCAGCCCCCCAGCATGTTCGGCATGGCCCCCACCGAGAATTGACCGTAGCATCGCTCCCGGACGACCACCGAAGGATTCCTGAAGGTGGCCCTGAGTTGGAGCGTGTTCCTGCTTGCAGGCGTATCCGCCTTTTGGCTATTATTACTTTGTTAGGGTAGTTGATCATCTACAATTTCGGGTCAGGAATGTCTGTTGGGCTGATCTGCAGTTGATTGAACTTATTTACTTAATATGTATTACCGCATAAATAATTAATAAGCATAACTTATTTATTTGGAGATGCTTTATTTCCAATACCTTCCGTCTATTATTCCAAAATCCGACTTATGAAAGAATCCCGTACTTATGCCCCCTCGCATTCCTATTGTCCTCCGCATAATAATCTCAAAAACGTACCAATGAAAAAAATTCTACTAGTAATTCCCTTTTTACTATTTGTAAGTGCTTCGTTTGCCCAGTTGAAGATCGGGTCTAACCCCAGTCAGATCAATAAGGCTTCTATACTTGAACTGGAGAGCACCAGGCAGGGGCTTTTATTGCCCAGGATACCCGGAGCGAATCTGAGTACAGCTCCCTTAAGTACCGCCCCAGACGGGATGATCATTTATGTGACGGATTCGACAAGCTTGTTCATCCGTAAGAATGGTCTTTGGCAGAAAATGTCGGCGGACAGCGCGAATAATAGCGGTAACTGGAATACCAAAGGGAATGCAGGATTAGATTCCACCGTTAATTTTCTGGGTACCACAGACCAGCAGCCATTAGTGTTCAAGACCAACGGTACAGAAAGACTGAGGGTCACTTCAAACGGCCTGATACAGGTGGCGCCTACTACTTTGCCCAGCGGAACTACACAAGTCCAGGTGTTGGTGATAGACCCGGTCACAGGGGACCTGCTGCAAAGGACCATCTCGGCGGCCGCCTTTGATAATGCTATTGTATCGTTGAACGGCCTGCGGGATTCCGTACAGGTATTCGCAGTGGACAGCGCGGTTACAACTGACTTTACTATTACTTCCGCCGCCGGAAAGCATACGTTCAATATCCCGTCCCAGAACGGCAACGGAACAACCTCTCGGGGCTTATTGACTTACGCAGATTGGCTGCGGTTTGATTCGGCCGCCCGTGCGCTGATCCTGCATACCGGGTTCTCCGAAACGCCTGATTCTGCTGCCGTGACATTATCCAATGGTACGCTCCTTCTCCATAAGGCAGACGCCACCCATCCAGGGGGCGTAGATACTACCACGCAAACATTTGGTGGAGCTAAGACGTTCAACAGTAGTGTAGCAATCGGTCAGAATGCCACTGTCAACGGAAACCTGGTATTGAGTAATACCCCCCTTGCGGCACCCACTGATACGTCTAATGTACTTATCCGGGAAGCAAACGGAACCATTGTGCAAAAGACATTGAATAGCGTTGCTTTTAAACAGCTGATTACCGGAACGGATTCGGGTACAGTGAAAGATATTCACATAGATAGCAGTTCTGCTACGCAAACCGTGATAGATGTTCCGGATGCCAGCCCAACCGTCAGGGGGGTAGTCAATATCCACAGCGGACAGACATTTGGTGGATACAAAGACTTCAATGACTCGCTGGCTGTAGGTCTAGCTACAGGCTCCATAGCTAACTCCACTTTCCAGGTAAACGGATCGATAGCCTCCAACATCACGAATGTGACGACCAGTTATGCTCTTACCGTTTTGGATAATACAATTTTAGCAGATGCCACTTCTGGTTCATTAACGGTCACTTTGCCCAATACTTCAGGTATTCGGGGAAGAATCTATACCATCAAAAAGATCGGCACGGGCGGAATAGATAATGCGTTGACAATCACACCATCTTCCGGTACGATAGATGGAGGCTCGAATTACATTATCTACAATGACTGGACCTTTGTTTCCGTTCAAACCGACGGTACCAACTGGTATGTGATCAAGAAATGAAATGGCAATTATGGGGAAGCTATTTTATAGGCGATGTCTTGTAATTACATGGGCCGTCACCATGCAGTGGTTTGTGGTAAGCGGGCAACAGTTAAAGCTTGGTTCCAATCCATCTACGATCAATAAAGCTTCTTTACTGGAATTGGAAAGCACTAAGCAGGGCTTATTATTGCCTCGTATTTCTGATACAACAGTGGCGACTTTGGCAACGGCGCCGGACGGCATGCTTGTCTATTTTACGGTAGATAGTACCCTGCTGATACGCAAGGGCGGCCATTGGCAAATGATTGCAGACCTCGCTAATTTCTGGAGGCTCGGCGTGGCTGCTGGTGGAGACTCCCTGAGCCGTTTGCAGGATGTAGCACTATCAGCCCCTGCCAACGGGCAGCTACTACAATATAACGGCAGCAAATGGGTGAACCTTACGCCAGCCTACCTATCCACCATCGACACAACGAACATCGCAAACTTCTATGTAAAAGTAAGAAGCGAGCTGAGCGCCGGCACCGGAGCCACTTACAATGCGGCTACCGGCGTAATCACCGCGGCAGGAGTCAGCAATTTAAGCAACAGCCTGAGCGGCTATAATGTGACCGTCAACTCTTCCTCCGGCACGGGAACGACCTTCGCCCTACCAAAAGATTCTCTGAGCCGTTTGCAGGATGTGACACTGTCAGCCCCTGCCAGCGGGCAGTTACTGCAATATAACGGCAGCAAATGGGTGAACCTCACCCCCAGTTATGTATCGGCCGGTTCTGATTGGTTATTGGGAGGCAATAGTGTCTCCGGCATCCAGACTTTGGGTACTACCAGTAATTTTGATCTTCCCTTTGTGACCAATAATGCGGAGCACATGCGCCTGAGTGCAACAGGGTTTCTGGGCATTGGTACGACAACGCCATCCACGCTCCTGCACGTGTTCGGTACAAATCCATTAACCCTGACAGGCGTACAGACCGGGACCAGCACGAGTGCAGACAGTCTATTGACCATTACCAGTGGGTTAGTCCGGAAGCTGCCGATCTCCACCTACCTATCCACCATTGACACAACGAACATTGCGAACTTCTATGTAAAAGTAAGGAGCGAATTGAGCGCCGGCTCAGGCATCAGTTATAACGCTGCTACGGGTGTGTTTTCCACTTTTGCTTCCACATTGACCGCCGGTTCTATCCCATTTGCCGGTGCCGGAGGACTATTGACTCAAAACAACCCAAGCCTCTTTTGGGATGCCGTAAATAACAGGTTGGGCATAGGCACCAACGGCCCTGCTTCGGACTTTACACTATTGCAGGGCGTCGGCAGTGTAAATTCAAGGGGATTCAGATTCACAGGGAATGCTATATCAGGAGCAAATACGGGTTCGGGATTTTCTATAGCATTGGGCTACAATGTCTCCAACAACAAACAGCTATGGCTGGGGGATGCAGATTACTTAGGGAATGTGGCAGGTACCTTTGTCCGGTATTCATCCAGTGGTGGCTCCACCATTTTGGACGCTATTGCAGGTGATAACTCCGTAAGGAGACCTATCAGGATCGGCGTGGGCAGTGATCCGCTTTCCTCCCTTATTTTTGGGGACGATGCTAATACGGCCGCTCCTGGGTCCTATGTTTGGGCAAATGGCAATATGGCCATCGGAAATGGTTACCGAAGCAATAGCGCCCCGTCGAATGGTCTTATTGTGCAAGGTAATGTGGGCATTGGCACGGCAACGCCTTCTACGCTCTTACACGTATTCGGTACGAATCCATTAACGTTGACAGGTGTCCAGACCGGCACCAGCACAAGTGCTGACAGCCTGTTGACGATCACGAGTGGATTGGTCCGGAAACTACCCATGTCCACGTTTGCCACCGCCGTAGGCAATTGGAGTACCATCGGAAATAGCGGGTCCAGCGGAAGCACCAATTTTTTGGGTACGACAGATAACGTCGGCCTGCACTTTCGCACGGACAATACGGAGCGGATGTATATTGATAGTGTTTTCGGGAATTTGGCTATAGGCACCAATACATTCACTGCCGCTGCGCCAGAAAAATTGCTGGTGAATGCAGGTACAACTACTTCTTTTAACGCCATCGTGGCAAGGGGCTCGGTAGACAATTATTTCCAGTTGAACGTGAATAACCAGAACAGCAGTTCCGGAGCCAGTTCAGATATAGTGGCTACTGCGGATAATGGCACTGAAAACATAAATTACGTGGACCTCGGGATGAATTCCAGTACTTATAATACTTCTTCCATTACCGGTGGCCCTGACAATGCTTACTTGTACAGCACAGGGAATGATTTTGTAATAGGGAACACGACGACGGGAGCAAATCTGATACTCTTTACGGGAGGATCGGCCAACACCAACGAGGCGATGCGGATCAATGGAAGCGGTTTCCTGGGCATCAATAAGACAAATCCCACTCATAGGATCGATATTCACGGTACGGGTAACTTAGACAGCACGCTTTCTGCTCCTAACTATACAACCACCATCCAGACGCTCACTTCCGGAACAATTACCTGGGATCAAACAAAGGGCGCCAATGCATCCGTTACTCTGACAGGTAACAGCACCCTGTCAATTGCCAACGCGGCAGCCGGTATGTACGGACTTATAAAGATTCAACAGGATGCTACGGGATCAAGGACCCTGACCCTGCCATCCGGTTCCAAGGTGATTAATGGGGGAGGGGGGGCTGTTACGTTAACGACTACTGCGGGCGCGATCGATGTCCTGAGTTATTTCTATGATGGGACCAATTATTACTGGACGGTAGGGTATAACTATAATTAATGAATAAACTGCTATACATACTGCCCGTATTATTTTCTACAGTCTCAGCCATGTCGCAGAACGAACAAAAGACATTCTGGTTATTGAATGGATCGCCATCCGTTTTCATTTGGGACAATACCGTTAGCAATAGCCGCATTGATAATGGTACCGGAACATGGAATACTACTACAAAAGAATGGACCTTCAATAAGGGCATCACCGATTTAATATGGAGGCAGGGGGCTTCCGCCTTTTTCGGAGGCAATCCCGGAACCGGGGCAGCCGGCACCGTGACCGTCACCGGTACGCAAACGGCACAATCCCTTACGTTCAATCCCGCAGCAAGCGGCAACTTTACACTGACAGGCGGCTCTGTTATCAATGTCTCTGGTAATATCACGGCTAATGCCGGCGCAACAATCGGTAGTACTCTCGGAGGATCGTCCGGGCTCACCCTGGCGGGAACAGGTACGATCATCCTGACCGCTTTAACTACCTATACAGGTACCACCACAGTGAATTCCGGTACATTGCAATTGTCCAACGGGACAGCCAATTCTTCTACGCCTACGTTGACCACTCCTATAATCATTGCATCCGGAGGCACCTTTAACTCCGATATACTGTCCGCCAATGTAAACTTATCCGGAGCTATTTCCGGGCCGGGAACCCTTGGTATAGCCAACACGGGAACTCAATTGCAAAGCTTGCGCCTTTATGGCAGCAACAGCGGCTTCACAGGCAATTTTTCAGAGCCTTCGACCACCAGGGGGCTGATGTGGTCGGATAACGGCGGAACCGGTAACGCCGCCAATACTGGTAGTGCGGCTGCCTCTTGGAATCTGAGCGGCGCATTCGACTTTATTGAAACAGCCGGTGCGGCGACGTCAACCGTACAACTGGGAAGCTTATCCGGCACCAATTCGGCCACTACACTCGGGGGCTTTAGTGGGTCAGGCACTAAAACTTTCCAGGTCGGAGCTTTGAACACCAATACCACGTTTGCGGGCGCCATTCAGGATAACCCCCAGGGATCAGGCACCCCTGTCATTGCCCTGATCAAAGTGGGAACCGGTACATTGACTATGAGCGGTACCAATACCTATTCCGGAGCCACTACGGTCGATGCCGGCACACTGGCGTTCAGTACGGCGATACCATCGTCCAATACCTGGAGTATTGCCGTAACTGCTACGGCTACGCCAACATCAACCAATTCGGGGCTAATGACAACCCCGTCCACGCTCTCATTGGCGGGCAAAACAGTGAATATCGTACTCACCGGGGCAAGCACGGGGTTTACCTGGACCGCGATGAGCTTTGGGGGAACCATTTTAGTCGGCCCGACGCTTCAAATCAACGGCACGACTGTCATAAGCGGCGTCGCCAGCGGGGGAACGACTGTGACCTTCACTGGAACAAGCATAACGGTAAAAAGATGATGAACCGGATAAGGATATTGATCTTAGGGCTGACCTGCAGCATGAGTTGTGCGGGCCAGGTGGCGGCGTATATCCCTGTTAACGGGGACATTGCGGCGCATCCCGGGGATACGATTTCCATATTCGGCGACGTGCAAAATAATGGCCGCTTTGGATCATTGAACGGCAGTTCGGTCCTCTTCTACGGTAAAAACTGGCAGAACTCGGCCATATCGCAATTGCCGGACGAGCTTTATTATGGGTTAGATACTACGCAGGGCATGGGAGGATTTTTCCGCTTCCTGCAGTTAAAGGGAGCAACGAACGGTCCCCAATATATTACCGGGGGATTTGATGTGGGTGGGAATGGGGGCCCCGGTTTTCCGAACCTGGGTGCCGGTAATGTCAATGGTTTGTACTTACAACCGGGAAGTGATCTGGCTATAAGACATACGCTCCATTTTGAGCAAGGGAATGTTTTTTTAAACGCCAGTAATCTTGTGGTGGGTCAGTACTCCCCGGGAACCATAACGGGCTATTCCGACCAACAATTTGTAGTTACAGGGACAGACGTCACTGGTGGATTTCTGTACCGAAGGGCTGTCTCTTCGACCAATAACATGGTGGTCTTTCCTTTAGGCTCCGCCCCGGGGAGCTATTCCCCATTGGCGCTGCAGAATCATGCCTCGATTCCGGCAGACTTTCATGCGCGTACATTTGATAATGTCTATAGTGATGCAGTATCCGGTGTCATCAATACCCAGACCGACGTGTTGAAAACCTGGAATATAGGCCAGTCTGTACTGATTCCGGGGGATGTTACCATATGGCTGCAGCACGATCAGCAGGATGAAGGGGCCTTGTTTCCTCCCTATAGGGATAGCAGCTATGTATCCCTGTTTTCCGGAGCGACAGGGAACACCGGATGGGATTCCATCGGTCCCAGGGGCGCCCTGAATCCAGGCACATTGACCACTGGTTCTCCTTTGTCCGATTCCTGGCTTAATGTCCGGGATTTTCAGGGAGGCCTGAGTAATAGCACCTTCTTATCCGTATCGGTAGCCACTACTACTTCTTCATTGGAGAATCTCACGTTTAATGCCCACAGGGTGACTTATCACCTGGTAGCAACCGACTGGGAAACGTTGGGGGAAAGAAATATAGCACACTACGAACTCCAGCGGAGAAGGCAGGATGAAGACAGCTTTTATACAGTCGCCGTCGTGCCGACCCAGACGCCTGACGGCAATAGCACCGGTGCCAGGACATACAATCAGAGTGACGATGATTACTATGGCAACTGGACCTACTATCGCCTGAAAATCGTCGGAAGGGACAGCCGGATCAGTTATTCGGTGATCAGGAAAGTTCCTAATTTCTTTGATGTCGTTGTTTCGCCCAATCCGAACACCGGTGTTTTCACCGTGACTTTGCTCGGCATCTTTTATCCCCTCATGATGGAAATGTATGATATGGCAGGTCACCGGTTAGGCATTTATACCATCAATGGCTCAGCCAATATCGCCGTCCCTCAATTGCCTGCGGGGAACTATGTCCTTGTCTTCTGGGACCAGACTGATCATAATTCACGGGTCTTTACCAAACAGATCATTATTCTACACCATTAGTATCTGGGCAGCAGGCCCCCCCTAAAAGGCGTCCAGCCCATTAGAATATATTCATTTATGCCTATATTTGAGTAATCCTAATATCCTTCATCGAAGAAGACCATGTCAACCTCAAACAGCAAGCCCTTTTTCTGCCCTGCCGGACTTTTTCTGGCCCTTTGTACCCTAGCCCTCTATGTAGGCCAACCCGCCACTGCGCAGCAAACATCGCAGCAGACGCAGGAGCCCCCCCACCTGGTCAACAGCGGAGAAATCCTGGAAGAAGCCCAAAAGCTGCATGACGATGGCCACTATAAAGAGGCCTTGGCCCTTTACAGGCAGGTATCGCCCAGTGATACTAATTACTCCCGTGTTTTATACGAATTATCCTTCAGTTCCTACATGGACAGTAATTTCGCGGCGGGTAAGCAATACGCGGATGAAGGTTTGCAGCGGTTCCCGGAAGACGCGGCGTCCTGGCACAGCCTTAGCGCACAGGCTCTCGAAGGCCAGGGTTATATGGACTCCGCCCTGGCAGAGTACAACCGGGCCTTGGCCATCAACCCCTATAGTTACCTGGGCTTCTTCAATAAAGGCTTATGCTTTTACCGCCTGAAACGCTATAAGGAGGCAAAAGCCTGTTTCCAGCGCTGCGTAGTCATATATCCTTATCAAACGTCGGCTCATTATTACCTGGGCATGATCAGTATACAGGAAGGGAATCCGGTGCCCGCCATGTATAGTTTAATGACTTCGCTCGTGATCAACCCTCAGGGGAGATATGCCAAGTCGATCGTGCGGATGCTGAATAATATTGCCACGGTAAACGATGAAGTATCGGGCTATATAGCCGCGCATAAGGCGGGGGAGGAAGACGACTTTGAAACAGCGCACGAGATCCTGCTGAGCAAGGCGGCCCTGGACAAACAATATCCCCTGCATTCTGAAGTCGAGGATGTAATCACCCGCCAGATGCAGGTACTCCTGGAAAAGACTGATTTTCAGGAGGGAGACAAAGGGTTCTGGATGCAGTACTATGTTCCTTTTTACAAGGACGTGTTCACTGCGGGTGAATTCAATACCATGATACACGAAATGCTCGGTGGCCTGGGAATCAAATCAGTGGATGAATGGAGCAGGAAGCACGAAAGCATACAAAAGGATTTCGTCCAGCATGCCGTGAATTATTTCCAAAAGATCGCGGAGACGGAGTTATTGCCATACGGGGCAAGGGACACTGCGACGTTAAAATACCTCGTTGAGAACGAAGCCCTTTCCGGGAAAGGCTATTGGAAGGATTCGGCAGGGAAGAAGTGGTTGTCCGGCCCCTGGGAATTTTACTTCCATAATGGGAGGATGAAATCAAAGGGCCTCTTAAATGACCAGGGAAACAAGCAGGGTTATTGGACTTTCTATTTCAATAACGGAGCGGTGGAAGAGCAATCGACATTTGAAGATGGAAAAGCGGTGGGTAAAAGTGTCTCCTGGTATGACAACGGAATAAAAAGCGAAGAAGATCAATATGTCGGCGGGGAATTGGATGGCGATATCCGGACCTGGTATTACAACGGGCAGCCGCGCATTACCGCCCGGTTTACCCAGGGCAAGCGGAACGGATGGATGAGGGAATATTCATCGGACGGGTTCCTGCAATCCACCACCTGGTATAAGGAAGACGAGAAGGACAGTATAAGCACCTATTATTTTTCCAACGGCCTTCCTTCTTCTATTCAACATTATACCCAGGGCAAGGAAGATGGCCCCCTGCAGAAATTCAATATCGATGGGGTATTGCTGGAACAGGCTGCCTATGCGAATGGCAAAGAGACGGGAGATTGGAAAACGTTTTATCCCTCTGCCCATGTACACGAGACCTTTTCCTATGCGAGGGGGGTACTCCAGGGAGAGTATATGGAATACTATGATAACGGACAGATAAAAGAGCGCCTGAGCTATGTGAATGGAAAACCGGAAGGCAAAGAGTTTGGGTATACGGAAGGAGGGAGGCAAACCTATGAGGATGTATACGAAAAGGGAAAGATCCGGGAGGTGCAATACTTTACTCCGGAAGGCAATCCTTTTCCGCCCTCCTCCATCCGCGGAGGAGAGGGGTTCCTGGTATTTTATGATTCACTAGGCAGCAAGGAGAGGGAAGGAGCCTATACCAAGTTGGGAAATAAGGAAGGAAAGATGACCTATTTTACGCATGCAGGCCAGGTCAGCGGGTACGCCTTTTATAAGGACGACGAAAATGAAGGCCCCAGGGTGAATTTTTTTCCCGGAGGCCAGATGTCCGACAGTACCGTTTTTTCCGGAGGGAACGAGAATGGGCACTATGCATGGTACTATGAGAATGGGAGGATCAAACAGGAGGGTTGGTATGTGGACGGGGAACGGACGGGGCCCTATACCGAATATGACGCCCTGGGAAATATAACTTTGTCCGTGTATTACAGGAATGGAAGCAAGAATGGTTATTTGACGTCCTATGCGCCAAACGGGCGGAAAGTCTATGAATACTTATATGAATCAGGGTGGCCGGCCCGCTTCACCCAGTGGGATACGGCCGGGAGGATGATCTATGACCATGCGATTTCTGCCGGCGATAGCGTGATGGTGATGAAACACATGAATGGAAACGATGATGCGAGAGGGCAATACAGGCACCTGGCCAACAATGGCCCCTTGAACTACTATTATTTTGACCGTTCCCTGAATACGCAGGAATACTTCAAAGACGGCTTGCAGGACAGCGTTTACCGCCAGTATTATTATGGCGGGCAGTTGGGTACGGAAGGTATGTTCCGTTTAGGGAGCAAGGAAGGCGTCTGGACCGGCTATTACGAGAATGGCCGCCCGAAAACGGTACAACATTACCACGCAGATGAACTGACCGGGGTAAGCACGTATTATAACGATGACGGGACCCTCTTAAAAGAGTTCCGTTACGTGAGGGATGAAAGGGAAGGACCCCAGGTACACTATGGCGACAGCAGCCGGGTTTCATATATCCTTTATTACCACTATGGAGATTTAATAGGGTACAGCTACCAGAGTAAGGATGGGAAGCCCGTGCCTATGATCCCGCTGGCAGGAGGATCGGGAATGCTGACGGCCTGGTACGCCAACGGGCAGAAGAGCGCCGAATTCCGCTTCACGGAAGGCGCTGTTGACGGCCTGGAAAAGCTCTGGTACAGTAATGGTGAAATTTACTTTACCGCAGTGGAGATCAATGGAAAGGACCAGGGAATGGTGAAATGGAGCTACCCCAATGGGAAGCCAATGGCGGAAGAAAATAATTATTACGATAACTTGCATGGGGTATGTCGTTTATACTATCCTGGCGGCGTCCTTAGGTCGGAAGAGAATTATTACAACGGTGACCAGGAAGGAGTGAGCAAGTATTACGATGAAACCGGGCATTTGAAACAGACAAGGGTATACTATTATGGCGTCTTACAAGCAGTATATTAAGTGGTCGCTACCGAGCCTCCTGGGGGTCTTTGGAAGCGTATGGTGTAATGCCCAGTCGGTAGATGATCTCCGGGCATTGTACCCGGGGTATGATGCCGTTATCCTCGATTATAAGAGCGATACCCGCCTGTTCCTGGATGAGGGGAGTGGTTTGCCGAAGGCCGAAACAAAGATCACGGAGAAGCTGATGATCCTTGATGACAAGGCAGGCGGCGAGTATAATAAGTTTTCCGTCTACCACGGGGACTTTACCACTGTAGACCACCTGGAAGCCTATACGGAAGTACCGGACGGGAGAGGCTCCAAGCGTATTAAGGTCACGGAGATCAGGACAGAAGATGCTTCAGATAACGAAGTCTTCTATGATGATGTAAAGCGATCCGTATTCGATTTTCCGTCCCTGACAAAGGGCGCCGTGGCCTATGTCAGCTATACGGAAACAGAGAAAGAATTGCACCTCTTTTCGCCCTTCTATTTCATACGGTATATGCCCGTCGTGCATGAAGAATATTCCGTCAAATACCCTTCGGGTATGGAAGTATTGTATGACATCAAAAACGATAGCAATCACCTGATCAGGATAGGTAAAGATGAAAAGGGCAGGGAACGGGGCCTGACCTTTTCCGCAGACCAGGTACAGTCGGGTCAGTCCTTTGAAGGAGCGCCGTCCGCTGCCTGGTACGAGCCCCACGTGATCGTACGGCTGGGC
>Ga0302309_10001372_pt1 | contig 22526 bp, 11 predicted proteins | sample III_Palsa_N1_1_FD_200453 | JGI IMG/M metagenome (GOLD analysis project Ga0302309, IMG submission 200453) | Peat permafrost microbial communities from Stordalen Mire near Abisko, Sweden - III_Palsa_N1_1 | ecosystem: Environmental > Terrestrial > Soil > Palsa > Peat permafrost | place: Sweden... | reverse complement strand
GCCGAAGTTGAGCCCGTAAAAGAGGAAACCCATACAACTACCGAACCGGTGCATTTAAAAGAAACACCAATTGAGCCACAGGCCGATGCCAAGGCTGCACACAACGAGTATAAATCATAATATCAATATAAATCATAATATAAATTAAAAAAATCATGGGATTAGATTCACCAGTAGTGCTTATCGTAATAGTATTGTTAGTACTGTTAATGTTTGGCGGCAAAAAAATTCCTGAACTGATGAGAGGTTTAGGCAAAGGCGTTAAAGAATTTAAAGACGCATCTAACAACGACGGAACTACCAATACTACCACCACAACTAATACAGACGAAAAACCCAAAGTTTAATTTGAAAATTTGGCAATTTGAAAATGATAAGTTAATTTGAAAATTTGAAGATGTGCCAATTTGAAAATAATAGGAATAGCATTTTCAAATCTTCAAATTTTCAAATCATCAAATTTGTTTCTGTTTTCAAATTAAACAGATAAGTTTTTTTATTTTAGCCGCATGGCTAAATTCTATTCCTCTTTAATTGAGATAAAGAGCGGGTTGCAAAGCGGGGAGGTTACCGTCGAAGGGCTGGTAAAGGGTTATTTAGATAAGATAAAACTAAATGCACACTTAAACGCCTTTAACGAGGTGTTTGAGCAGGAAGCGTTAAAACGCGCTGTAAATATCGATTCGCGCATTCAGTTGGGTATTGCCGGCAAACTGGCCGGCATGGTTATCGCCATAAAAGATAACATCTGCTATAAAGATCATCAGGTATCTGCATCATCCAAAATTTTAGAAGGCTTTACATCCATTTATTCATCAACCATAGTTGAGCGTTTATTGGCCGAGGATGCCATTATTATAGGCCGCTGCAACTGTGACGAATTTGCCATGGGCGCCAGTAACGAAAGCTCATTCTTCGGCCCGGTAAAAAATCATGCCGATCCTACCAAAGTTTCGGGTGGCTCATCGGGCGGTTCGGCGGTTGCTGTGCAGGCCGGTATGTGCCAGGCGTCTATTGGCACAGATACCGGGGGCTCGGTTAGGCAGCCTGCATCGTTTTGCGGGGTTATAGGCCTTAAACCTACTTATGGCCGTATTTCAAGGCATGGTATAATTGCTTTTGCATCATCATTCGATCAGGTAGGGCCAATAACCAATTCGGTAGAGGATGCAGCGATATTGTTAGAAGTTATGGCTGGGCCTGATGAGTACGACAGCACTTTAGCAAAAAAAGAAGTCCCTTCATTCAGCAGTAACCTGCAAAAACCAACAAAAAAGAAAATTGCTTACCTGCAGGAATCCATATCAAGCCCCGGCGTTGATGCCGAGGTAAAAGATGTACTGGTTAAATACATCGATAAGCTTCGTGCCGATGGGCATACCGTAACGCCCATCGCTTTTGAATACCTTGATTACCTGGTGCCTGCCTATTATATTCTGGCTATGGCCGAGGCATCGTCAAACCTGGCAAGGTTTGATGGTGTACATTACGGCTATCGCAGCCCCGCTGCTACCGACCTGCAAACTACCTATAAACGCTCCCGCTCCGAAGGTTTTGGAAAAGAAGTAAAACGCCGTATTATGCTGGGTACCTTTGTTTTAAGCGCGGGCTATTACGATGCTTATTATGCCAAAGCGCAAAAGGCCCGCAGGCTGATAAGGGAGAAAACCGAAAGCATATTAAAAGAATACGATTTTATACTTACCCCCACAGCCCCCGAACCTGCATTTACGATTGGCGAAGGCGCTAAGGATCCGGTGGTAACTTACTTAGCCGATATTTTCACAGTTCAGGCATCATTATCAGGAGTGCCCGCTATTTCGTTACCGGCGGGCAATAATAGCAAAGGTTTGCCGTTAGGGTTACAATTGTTGGCCAATCAGTTTGAAGAGCAGGAATTGTTAAATTTTTCTAAATATTTCCTGAAGCTATAAATAATTAATATTTTAGTAAAATATTGGCCCAGGCAATACCCTAAGTTAAATACTGATTAGATATAGATGAAGAGATTATTTACGTTTATTATCTGCCTTTTATCCTTACAAATTGCTAATGCCGCCAGCGGCTTACAGCCCGTTAGTACCACCACAAAAAATTACGGCGACACCACATTTGCACATGCTGCAAACCCATTACCGCTTAATGGTTACGAAAATTCCATAAAGCGCCGTTTAGATTCCATTAAAAAAGATGTACCGCTTGATTATAACGAGTTTGTACAAAACTATATTGATATATACCTGCATAACCGCGATGAGATGGGGCAAGTGGTAGGCTTATCAAAATATTACTTCCCTATTTATGAAAAGGCCTTTCATAATGCAGGTGTGCCCGAAGAAATAAAATACCTTTCGATAGTTGAATCAAAGCTCGATCCGAATGCGGTGTCAAGGGTAGGCGCTACCGGCCCCTGGCAGTTTATGACCACTACGGCCCGCCTCTACGGTTTAAATATGGATGGCTATGTTGATGAACGCCGCGATCCGGTGCGCGCCAGCTATGCCGCCGCCGCTTATTTAAAAGATGCTTACGAAGAATTTGGCGATTGGCTGCTGGCCATTGCCTCCTATAATTGCGGCAAAAGCAATGTTGAAAATGCCATAGCCAAGGCAGGCGCTAATGATTTTTGGTCTATCCGCCAATATTTGCCAGTCGAAACCCGCAATTATGTACCCGCCTATATTGCTGTAGCCTACATCATGAATTATTACAGCAAGCACAATATTATTCCGCAAGCCTGTAGCTTCTCTATGAATATTGATACGCTTGTGGTTGATAAATACGTATCGCTCAGCAGTATTTCAAGCATCATAAATGTTGATGTACACATATTATCCATACTAAACCCTGCTTACAAAACCTATACTATAAATGGCAGCGCGGCCAACCCGCGCAGGCTGATCATTCCGCAAACCCGCAGCGAAAAATACGCGGCTTTGTACGATGCCTTAAATAATACCACAAGCCTTGGCGCCTTACCGCCGCACCCAGCCTATGTGGCTTATGATAATGACAAACCGGAACATATTCCTGCCTATCATAAAGTAAAAAGGGGTGAAACACTCGCCGCCATTGCCGATAGGTATGGCGTTGATGTAGACGACCTTAAAGCATGGAACCATTTACACCATAACAAAGCCGTTGTTGGGCAAAAGCTTAAACTAAGCGCCGACAATACCACCGAGAAACCAGACCCTAAAGAGAACCATAATTATATAACTTATAAAGTTAAACCCGGGGATACACTTACCGTGATAGCCTCAAAGTTTGATGGTACTTCTGTTGAGAAGATAAAATCATTAAACGGGTTAGGGAAAGCACAATTGCAACCCGGTATGAAGCTTAAGATTAGCCGCGGTTAATTGAAAGGCGATTTGGTTAAATAGTTAAATGCCTTATCAGCACAACTATCCGCTTAGCATTTATTTGCTTGCTCAAATACAACCACTCACCTTATCAACATAATCAACAATTCAACCAAAGCAGTTAAAAAAGAATTGTAATTTTGAGCCCTTGAATTTGAGAAGATGAATAACAAACCAAATCGTAAACAGGACGCTTTAAATTACCATTCAAAAGGCAGGCCGGGTAAAATACAGGTGGTACCAACCAAACCCACCAACTCGCAGCGCGACCTTTCTATGGCCTATTCGCCTGGCGTTGCCGAACCCTGCCTGCGTATTGCCGATAATGTTGAAGATGTATATAAATACACCGCCAAAGGTAACCTTGTAGCCGTTATTACTAACGGAACCGCGGTATTGGGCCTTGGCAATATAGGCCCCGAAGCCAGCAAGCCGGTAATGGAAGGCAAAGGCCTGCTGTTTAAAATTTATGCTGATATTGATGTTTTCGACCTTGAAATAAACGCCAAGACCCCCGACGAATTTGTAGCCATTGTTAAAGCGCTCGAGCCTACGTTCGGTGGTATTAACCTTGAGGATATATCGGCCCCCACGTGCTTTGAAATAGAGCGCCGCCTGAAGGCCGAAATGAAAATACCTGTTATGCATGATGATCAGCATGGCACGGCTATCATATCGGCAGCGGCATTGATAAATGCCTGCGAAATACAGGGTAAAAAGCTTGATAAAATAAAAATGGTAGTTAGCGGGGCAGGCGCTGCCGCTATATCATGCTCAAAAATGTACCTGTCGCTGGGTGTTAAGCAGGAAAACATGGTGATGTTTGACATCAACGGCCTGATAACCCCCGAGCGTACCGACCTGGACGAGATAAGGCTGCAATTTGCCACTACCCGTAAGGATATAAAAACATTGGCCGAGGCTATGAAGAATGCCGATGTGTTCGTTGGCCTTTCGGCGGGCAATGTGGTTTCGCCGGATATGTTAAAAAGCATGGCCAAAAATCCTATCGTGTTTGCCATGGCCAACCCCGAGCCCGAAATAGCGTATGACCTGGCCATAAACGCGCGCAAGGATATTATCATCGCCACAGGCCGTTCTGATTTCCCTAACCAGGTAAATAATGTTTTGGGTTTCCCGTATATTTTCCGTGGCGCGCTTGATGTTAGGGCAACCAGCATTAACGAGGAGATGAAGATAGCGGCGGTAAGGGCAATAGCCGAAATAGCTAAAAAACCAGTACCCGAGGCCATTAACCTGGCCTACAATACCAAAAGCCTTAAGTTCGGCAGGGATTATATCATCCCAAAACCAATGGATCAGCGTTTGATCATCGAGGTTTCATCGGCGGTAGCCAAAGCGGCTATCGATTCGGGTGTGGCGCGCAAGGTAATTACCGATTGGGACGCTTATGTTGAAGAGTTAAGGGCGCGTATTGGTATTGATGACCGTATATTGCGTAACCTTACCAGCAAAGCCAAGCAAAACCCTAAACGTGTGGTATTTGCCGAGGCCGATACATATAAAATACTAAGGGCAGCACAAATTGTAAAGGACGAATGCATAGCCACGCCTATTTTATTAGGTAACCCCGATAAGATCAGGCAGATAATGAAGGAGAATGACCTCGACCTGGGCGATGTATTGATCATCGACCCGCGCGAAGGTGGCACCGAACAATCAAAAAAATATGCCGAATATTTGTACAACAAGCGCCAGCGCAGGGGGGTAACCTTATTCGAATCGAAAAAACTATTGAGCGACCGTAATTATTATGGCGCTTGCATGGTACAGTTTGGCGAAGCCGATGCATTAATATCGGGACTTACCAAGGATTATGTTACCACCATAAAACCCGCACTGCAAATTATTGGTACCGAAGAAGGCATAAACCGTGTAGCGGGCATGTACATGATGATGACCCAGAAAGGCCCCGTATTTTTTGGCGATACCACGGTAAACGTCAATCCATCGGTACAGGAACTGGTGGATATAACCGTGTTGATAGAGCGCTCGGTAAGGCAATTTAATATTAGTCCGCGGGTAGCCATGCTATCGTATTCGAATTTTGGATCGAATATGGGGCCAATACCCGAAAAAACCCGCGAAACTGTACAAATTTTGCACGAAAAGTATCCCGAGATGCTGGTAGATGGCGAAATGCAAGCTAACTTTGCATTGAACCCTGACCTGTTGAATGATAATTTCCCTTTCTCGACCCTAAAAGGAAAGCCCGCGAATACGTTGATATTCCCCAATCTTGAATCGGGTAATATCGCTTACAAATTATTGCAGGAGATAGGCGGTGCTGAAGCAGTAGGGCCCATATTATTAGGGCTTAAAAAATCGGTACACGTATTACAGTTGGGCAGTTCGGTAAGGGAAATTGTAAATATGGTTACGATAGCTGTTGTTGACGCGCAGAAGAAATCAGAAGACGCGGTTAAATCATTAAAATCTAAATAATATAGAAAAAACATGTACGCTTATATTGATGGTAAATTAGTTTTTAAAAGCCCTTCGTATGTGGTGATAGATGCCGGCGGGGTGGGTTATCACATCAATATTTCATTAAATACCTACTCATTTCTGGGCACTGCCGAGCGCTGCAAGCTGTACACCTGGCTGCATGTGAAAGAAGACGGCCATAGTTTGTACGGCTTTTTTGACGAAGGTGAGCGCCGCCTATTCCTGCACCTTATTTCCATATCGGGCATCGGGCCAAATACCGGGCGTATGATGCTTTCATCTATAACCCCCGCCGAGATACAGGCAGCTATAATCAGCGGCAATGTTTCACTTATACAACGTATTAAGGGCATAGGGCCCAAATCGGCACAGCGCATTATATTGGAGCTGCAGGATAAATTACGCAAGGAAGGCCCCGATACCTTAACCGCCATGCCTGCAAACAAAACAGCTAAGGATGAAGCGCTCTCGGCCCTGGTTATGCTGGGTTTTGCCCGTAATGCGGCCGAAAAAATACTCGATCAGGAAATAAATAAAAATAATGAAGATTTAACAGTTGAACAATTAATTAAATACGCCCTAAAAAATTTATAATTACGTATAACTTGATTTGACTTGATTGAACACTTTTACGTTTAGGACTGTTGTACTTACCCTCTTTATTTCCGCATTTTGTGGGATAGGCTCTGCTTTGGCCCAACAATTACCCGGCGCAAACCAGGATTCGGTTAAAGTTACCAGCCCGTTTAATTTTCAGCAGTCAAATAACCTTCGCCTAAGGCAGGGCATTTTTGATACAGATCCGCCAAACCTGATCCGTACTATTGAGTATGACCCGGCTACTAACCAGTATATATTATATGAGCGTGTGGGCAATATGCTGTACCGCCCGCCGGTATACCTCACCTTTGCACAATACCTGGCCTTAAAACAACGGGAGAACGAGCGTGATTACTTTAAGCTGCTGGCAGATAACTATGCTTACCAGTCGCAGCAGCCGGGCTTTATACCGCAAATAAAAGTTAGGAGCCGCACTTTTGAGCAAATATTTGGCAGCGATAATATTGATATCAAGGCGCAGGGATCAGCCAATGCCACGTTTGCCGGTCAGATAAATAAAAACGAGAACCCCTTATTTAACACCCAGCAGCGCGACCAGTTCAATTTTAATTTTGATGAGCAGATACAATTGAATGTACAAGGTAATATTGGTGATAACATGACCTTTAATACCAATTACAATACCAATGCGCAATTTCAGTTTGATAACCAGATAAAGCTTGATTACAAGGGCAAAGAGGACGATATTATACAGGAAATACAGGCCGGTACCGTGAGCATGCCTTTAAATACCACGCTTATTACCGGTACACAGGCATTATTCGGGGTGAAAACCAAGTTAAAGTTTGGTAAGCTTAATGTAACTTCCATTTTATCGCAGCAGCGTTCACAATCAAAAACAATTACCATAACCAATGGCTCCGAGCAGGGTAATTTTAAGCTGACCACAGATGCTTATGATGCCAATAAGCACTTTTTCTTGTCGCAGTACTTCCGCAATAATTATGATAAGGCGCTGGCCAATATCCCCATCATCAGCTCCAATATAAATATCACCAAAATTGAGGTTTGGGAAACCAACCGTACCAATGCCACCACCAATTCAAGGGATATACTTGCTTTTATGGATCTGGGCGAAAATAAGCCTTACAATACCCGGCTGGTGCAGGGTGGCCCGGCCTATTCAGGCTTACCCGCAGGTACCGATGTGCCCGGCTTTACGCAGCAATCAAACAGCTTACTTAAAAACCTGCCTGCCGACGCCCGCTTAACCAATTCAAACGCTATTGCCACCTATTTTAACAGTACAGGCAGTTCGGATAACTATGCCAAGCTAACTTATGCCCGGCAGCTAACCCCGAAAGAATTTACCCTGCACCCGCAGCTGGGCTATATATCGCTTAATTACCCCTTAAATAACGATGAAGTGCTGGCAGTAGCGTACCAATATACCTATAACGGGGTTACTTACCAGGTTGGTGAATTTTCGAGCGACAGGGCAGTTAATAATAATACCCCCAATGTGCTGTATGTAAAGCTGATTAAAAATACCATCCTGAAAACCAACCTGCCCACCTGGAATTTAATGATGAAAAACATTTATTCGCTGGGCGCTTACCAGATCAGCTCTAATAATTTCAAAATGAACATATCCCGGTTGGATAATACCTCGGGCATTCAAAAACAGATCATGGCCCAGGGGAGCAAAACAACCGGCAAGCTCTGGATCCAATTAACAGACCTGGATAACCTCGACCAGCAAAATCAAAAGCAGCCCGACGGCTATTTTGACTTTCTGGAAGGCATAACTATCGATTCACAAAACGGCCTGCTCATCTTCCCTGAACTGGAACCTTTTGGCGCTGATCTGGCCGCGAGGTTTGCGCCCGGCGAGCAAAACCTTATCAATACTTATGTATATCAGCCGCTGTACGATTCGGTCCAAACGATAGCGCAGCAGTTTTACCCGCAACTCAACCGTTACATAATACAGGGAACATTCAGCTCGCAGGGTGGCTCGGAGTACCAGTTGAATGCGACCAATATTCCGCAGGGCTCGGTAATTGTAACCGCCGGGGCAACAAAACTGGTGGAGGGAAATGATTATACGGTTGATTATAATGGAGGTACCATCCGCATACTTAACCAGGCGATACTTTCATCAGGCCAGCCCATCACAGTTAATCTGGAGAATAACGAGTTATTCGGCGTGCAGCAAAAATCATTATACGGGTCGAGGTTTGATTATAAAGTTAATAACAAGCTATCATTAGGGGCAACGGTAATGCACCTTACTGAGCAGCCTATCTCGCAAAACGAGGCCATTGGCGATGAATCCATCTCAAATACTATATGGGGTTTTGACGGCAATTACAGCTCCGATTCGAGGTTGCTGACACGATTGGTTGATAAAATACCGTTCATACATACCAAGGCCCCATCATCGGTAAATTTAAGCGGCGAATTTGCGCAGCTATTACCCGGAACGCCAAGTGTTTTAAACTATGCCGGATCAAAAAACGGAACTGCTTACCTTGATGATTTTGAGAACAGCCAGTCAGACATCGACCTGAAAAGCCCTATAAGCTGGCAAATATCGGGTACACCGCAACAATTTCCCGAATCGCAGCGGTTTAACGACCTGAGCTATGGCTTTCATCGTGCCCGCCTGGCATTTTATACTATCGACCCCATATTTTATACTTCAACAACCGTCCCCGTTTCACGCGCCGAGCTGTCAAAGCCGTATGTACGCGAAGTATTGGCAACCGAAGTATTTCCATACCAGCAATCAGTTACCGGCCAGCCATTGCTGCAGCCAACGCTCGACCTGGCCTATTATCCAAGTATCCGCGGCCCATATAACTATACCACCACCGGCATTAACCCCGATGGTACCTTGCAAAACCCCGCTGCAAATTGGGGCGGTATATTCCGCGGTATCCAAAGTAATGATTTTGAGGCGTTGAATATTGGCTATATCGAGTTTTGGGTGCTCGATCCGTTCATCGGCAAACCTAACTCTACCGGTGGTGATCTTTATTTTAATTTGGGCAGCATATCAGAAGATATATTAAAGGATGGAAGAAAAAGTATTGAGAACGGCCTGCCTGTTAATGGCGATTACAGTACCGTTGATACAACCGCATGGGGCAGGGTAGCTAAAACACAGCCGGTTATTAACGCTTTCGATAATGACCCAAATTCGCGCGCTTTGCAGGATGTGGGTTTGGACGGATTGAACGATGCTGACGAAAGAAACAAATTCGCGAGTGTTGTACAGGCAGTTAAGGCCCGGGTAAATCCTGCTGCCGGAAACGCCTATGCAGCCGATCCATCAACCGATGATTACCAGTATTACCAGGGGCCGCAGCTTGATAGGTCCGGGGCGGGTATTTTACAGCGTTACAGCCAGTATAATGGTACCGAGGGCAACTCAAAAACCGCCCAGCAATCCGAAGCCCAGCTTGGCCTGCAAACATCGGCATCCACTTCTTTACCCGATGCAGAGGATATTGACCGGGACAATAACATGAGTACGGATGACGAATATTTCCAGTACAAGGTATCCATACGCCCGCAAGACCTGGTGGTAGGGCAAAACTTCGTGAACGATAAGGTAACTTCGTCAGTAAAATTAGCCAACGGCACAACCCAGACCTATACCTGGTACCAGTTCCGTATCCCTATCAACACCACCCTTAAAACAGCGGTAGGCGGTATACAGGATTTTAAATCGATACGCTTTGTGCGGATGTTCATGACCAATTTTGCCGATACGGCGATATTGCGTTTTGCAACCCTGCAACTGGTGCGCAGCGACTGGCGCGCCTATAATTCAGATAATGATCCGGCAAATGTGATCGCTGACCCGGCCATAATAAACCCTGTGCTTGATAATTCAACCTTAGTGGTAGGTACGGTAAATATCGAGGAAAATGGCAACCGTACGCCAATACCTTACGTGGTGCCGCCGGGCATTCAGCGCCAAACCAATTATAGCGGCATAAACGCTAACACCAAGTTAAATGAGCAGTCGTTATCATTAACCGTTACCAATTTGCACGATGGATATTCACAGGCTGCCTTTAAAAGTTTTAATAACGACCTGCGCTCATACAAGCGTCTGCAAATGTTTATCCATGCCGAAGCCGCGCCTACCCAAACATTGAGGGATAATGACCTGAGCGCCTTTATACGCCTTGGTGTTGATTACGTGGATAACTATTACGAATACGAAATACCCCTGCAGGTTACCCCGCCGGGCAGCAGCAACCCTAATACCATATGGCCCGCAGTAAATGAGCTCGACCTTGAACTTTCATTGCTTACCAATGCAAAGCTGGCAAGGGATAATGCCAAATTCCAGGGGCAGCCATGGCCTTTAACTAAGCCATACACCATAACCGTTGGGACTAACAAAATAACCATTATGGGCGAGCCCGACCTGAGCCGCTTAACTACGGTTATGCTGGGCGTACGTAACCCGTACAAAGGCCTTGCGCCAAATACTGATGACGGGCTCATGAAATCGGGTATTGTATGGTTTGATGAGTTGAGGCTTACCGATTTTGTTGAGCGCGATGGGTGGTCGGCCATAGCCAAGGCTGATATAAAACTTGCCGACTTTGCAGATATTACCTTTTCGGGAAGTAAAACCACCGCCGGTTTCGGTACACTCGATTCAAAAATAGGCGACAGGACGCTGGATAACAGCCAGTCGTATGATATAGCGGCAAATGTTGAGCTGGGAAAATTCTTTCCGGATAAGAGCGGGGTGCATATACCTACCTATGTAGATGTTTCGCAGCAGGTGAGCGTACCCTTGTATGACCCGGCTTCGCCTGATATCGAGTTATCGCAAACGCTTAAAAACGCCACCAGCACAAAGCAAAAAGACTCCATAAAAAATGCCGCTGAGGATTTTACCGACCGCAAAAGTATCAATTTTACCAATGTGCATATCGCTAAAACAAATGCATCGGCGCCAAACCATTTATGGGATGTACAAAACTTTAACGCCACCTATGCTTATACCGATTATGAGCACCACGATTTTAATACAGTTACTGATTTTGAAAGGACATACCACCTTAACATAGCGTATAACTTCAGCAATAAGCCTAAATATTTAAGCCCTTTTGAAAAGATAATTAAAAACAACCTGTTAACCATATTTAAAGACATCAACCTTAGCCCTGTACCCTCACGGTTGAATTTTAGTATTGATTTTAACCGCTACGATTCGCAAACCACCTTAAGAAATAACGACCCAACCGATATCATCGCCATACCCACAACCTATAACAATACCTTTAGCATCACCAAAATATTTGGTATCGGGTGGAACCTTACAAAATCATTAACCCTGAATTTTGATGCCACCAATATATCGCAGGTTGATGTGCCCCAGGGGCCGCTTACAGGCTTAAACCGCGATACGCTGATGAGTAGCTTAAAGAGTTTGGGCCGTACTATAAATTATAATCATACCATAGCTATAACCTACGCATTGCCATTTAGTAAAATCCGCTGGCTGGATTGGATACAAACAAATGCCAGTTACACCACCAACTTTACCTGGCTTGCCGCACCCGCATTTTCGGTTGACGACCCTGAGTTTGCCGTAGGTAACAGCATCTCAAACAGGCGCAGTGTTATCGTTAGCCCAACGTTCAACTTTACTTCGTTATACAATAAATTCGCGTTTTTGAAAAATGCCGGCAAAACCGACAATAGCGAGAGTGGGCTGAGCAAAGTTTTACTCGGCCTTTTAACAAGTGTTAAAAATATTAATGCTACCTACACCCGCACACAAGGCACATTTTTACCAGGTTACCTGCCTAACTCAACTATTTTTGGTGAAGACCCAAGCTATGATGCGCCGGGTATAGGCTTCTTACTGGGCAGCCAGGCCGACCTGCGCCAAAAGGCTATTGCCAACGGGTGGATAACAACCGATACGCTTCAAAATCAAATGTACTCAACAACCTATAACTACGACTTGCATATAAACGGAACGCTTGAGCCAATACCCGGTTTGCGCATATTGTTAACCGCTTTTAAAACAGAAGACCATACCTATCAAACCAATTTTAAATACCTCGACCAAACCAACAGCTTTGAAAACCTGTCGCCGCTAACTACGGGCGATTATAGCATGTCATATTTTACGCTGCCTACGGCGTTCTCAAAAATCAGCGGGATAAACAATACCTCGTCTGTTTACGAAACCTTTTTGGATGACCGTAACGAAATCTCGGAAAGGCTGGGCAAAACCAACCCAAATTCTACCGGGCCGCCTACTGCCGGGTTTGCTGATGGGTACGGGCCTAATTCGCAGGATGTGTTGGTACCGGCATTCCTGGCGGCGTATTCAGGCCGTGATCCCTCAAAGATCAGTCTGAGCCAATTTCCCAGTATTCCTATTCCAAACTGGCAGATCAGTTATTCGGGCTTAACTAAAATACCTTTTATTAGCGAGATATTTGATTCGTTCGACCTGAAACACGCTTACAGTTCAACCTATAACGTTGGCGGCTATACAACCTTGCTGCAATACCAGGAAACCAATGGCGACGTAAGCTCAAGGGATGTTAATAATGATTTTTTGCCCATGTACCAGTTTTCGTCGATAACCATATTTGAAACCTTCGCGCCATTGTTGGGGGTTGATATGCGCTTTAAGAATAACGTAACGGCTAACTTTAGCTACGCGCAAAGCCGGTCTTTAAGCTTAAGTTTATTGAATAGCCAACTGGCACAACAAAACGAGGACGATATAATTTTCGGATTTGGCTATAAGGCTAAAAACTTCAGGTTCCCGTTTGGTTTGTGGGAGGATGTTATACTTAAAAACGACCTTACCTTTAATCTAACCTTCGCGGTGCGCAATACCAAAACCCTTATTTACCAACCCGACCTGGTGGCTGCCCAGGTATCATCGGGCGCCGACAATATTACCTACCGCCCCGAAATTGATTACGCGCTAAGCCAGCGGTTTAACATGAGTTTGTTTTATGATTCGAACATTACCAAGCCATACACATCGCAAAGCTTTACCACCTCGTTCACCAATTTTGGTGTTAATTTAAAATTGATGCTGCAATAAATTACAGAAACATCATTTAAACATGCTCCGTAGGAGCAAAATATTGGTAGAAAGTATCATTTTTAATATCCATCGTGCCGTAGGTACGTAATCTGCCGGTGTTACGTACCTACGGCACGATATTTTAGCGGGCTATTTTTTACCAATATATAACCCTTACGGGGTTTTAGCCTTAACTAATGGCATTCGGGGAAAAGAAGGTAGGGCTTAACGAATGATATCGATATCCTTTATTTTGAATATTAGCTAGTGGTTTGTTTTTTGAGTTCTCTTTTGCGGCGTCTTTCGGCCCTGCGCTGTTGCCTTAACGCTTTTTTTGTAACCCGCGTCTGTTTGTTTGCAACCTGCTCATTCATTTTTATAGCTATAGACCGCTCTGTTTTTGCATCTATACCTGCCGATGGTTTTATGCCGGCCAGTAATGTGTTCCATATCGTTTTAAAAAATGGCGAGTCTTTTGGGCGCAGGTAAGTAACGTTAAATGCCCGTGCGGCTTCACCGGCATTATCCGGATTATTATGCTTGATGATAAATATATTGGCGTATAACGATTCGATGATCTTGCTTTTTAAGCCAAAAGTAGTATCAGGCTGTAATAATTTAACCTTAAGATCATTGTACAACAAATTGATGTGCCCTTTTGCTATGCGGCTGTTCGCATTAATATCAAAGCTGAACTCTTTTAAACTTCCGTTAGTTATTTTTACCATAGCAAATGGCATGGTGGCCGTATTGATCGCTTGCAGATCCATTGCGCCCAGGCTGCCTTTGTAGCTGTATGCGGCATCTTTATCGGCCAGGTTGAATTTAAACAGCAGGTTTAACCTGCCCCGGTTCATAAAATAGGTGCTTAGCTCAACCGTACTGATGTTGTTTTTTTGCAGCGCCTCTTTATTGTTGGTTATATTTAAAAAATGCCCGTTGGTATTATTAAAGGTAATGGTGCCGGTTTGGTTCGACTTAGAATTGAACTCGCTGTAAGCAACATCTACATGTCGCACCAAAATAGTATCTATGCGCAAATTGGTGGTCAGGTCATTCAGCGCAATGGCCGGGAAGCTTTTTATTTTATCAGCCTGAGCATCAATGGTTTTATTGGGATTGTTAAACAAGGCAAATGATCCCCTTTTTAACAGGAGCACCGATGCCGTTACCGTGCGGTATTTATGATAGCCCAGGTAATCAAAATGATTTATTTGTACCGAATCGAGGTGAAGCGTGTAGCGGTCTTTATTAGTTTTACTAAAAAAGGTGCCTGTATTTACGGGCGCTAATGATAAGCCCTCGATATTCAACTGCGATGTTAACGTAGAAAGCTTGAGGTGTTTTATTTTGTAGGAATATAAACCGCTGGGCGTTTTGCCGGTGTAATTGTTGAGTTCGGCTATGATCTCCTTACAATAAAGCAACCTCGACTTATCCCTTTGTGTCGCCGAATCTATTAGCAGGTCGCTGGCGCTCAGGCTCATTTCCTTTACCTCGGATATAGCTACTTTATTACCCGAATAATCGCTGTACTTTAACTTAATGTTATTTAAAAATATGCCGCCGATATGTATCGACTTGAGGGTTTTTGATATTTTTTGCCAAGGAGTTCGCCTGTCATTAATAACGGTATCCTTAGTATGGTTTAACTGGTAGCTCACATTCAGCTCAGGGTCGTTCAGAATAATATCGCCAACATTTAGCTTATGTTTGAAATAAAGGCTGAAAGGATGGATATGATCAATAATGAGCCGCCTTACATGCAGTTCGATCAGGTTATTGGGCGCAAGGTGTTGCAGCTTTCTGCGATTATAAACCGCGGTATCAGGTATCAGGCTGATGTTGTAAATTACCAGCTGCCCCCTTAACACATGCAGTTCAGCATCCGAAAAATCAACCCGGTATAAGCTGTCGCTGCTGGTTAAAACAACACTTTTTACTTTTTGCGCCAATATGGGCGACCAATACCTGTTTATCAGCAGCGATAAAGCCAAAAGCAGCAAAATAAAACCCAATAAAATACCGAAACCTATTTTGTGCCGCCTGTGTTTTAAAAGCTTAAACGCCATTATTTATTTTTACTTGAATCCTTTTGCATTTTGGCATCTTTTTTTGCCTGTCGTGCCGCTTTCCGCTCTTCCCGTTTTTGTTGGCGGTTTGCCTTAAACTGTTTAAACTTATCTACCAGGTTGTTAACCTTTAATATGGCTACATTTACCTTGCCTTCGGTTTTTTTATCAAACCCTACGCTGGGTTTTAAGCCATCCAGCAATGCCTTATACAAAAAACTAAAGAATGATACCTTTGGGTCGCGCTTTAAATCAATTGGCCCCGGCCTAAAGTTACCTTTCTTATCCGGATTATCATCCTCGATGATAAGCGTATTGGCAAGTTTTGATATAAATCCCTGTGTTTGTAATTCAGCCTTACCCTCTACCTTTTTTAATAATTGAACGTTTAAATTTTTATAATAAAATTGCAAAGCGCCTTTGCCACTGTAATTGCTGGCATCAACATTAAAACTTAATTTCTGTATATCTGCCGATTGTACGTGTACCAGCGCCAAAGGTTTAACCAGTTTATCAAGCACACGGCCATCAAATTGGCCCAATACCCCCGAGTAATTAAACGCGCCAATTTTCGAGGCCAGGTTAAATTTAAAATTCACCTGCAGGTTGGCGGCATTCATAAACCGTGTATTAATGCGGGCTATCATGTACGGGTTTACCTTTTTAATGTCGGCATCATTGGTAACGTTAAATATGGTGCCATTGGTATTATTAAAAGTAATAACCCCGGTATAGCCCGATGTAGCGTCGGCTTCGGAATAGCTTATTAAGGTATTTTTTATGTTGATCTTTTTCAGCTGCATATCCAGCGCTACTTTTTGCAGCGCCTGCTGGGGGTCTTTACCAATTTTTGATGTTTTTACCGTTTTATAGGCGTTGTTGCTGTATATCTTTACGCTTGCGTTAGCCAGGTCGAGCGTGCCGGCATATAGCTTTTGGTTACGCAAAAATTGTTGCAGATCGATATCATTTATATCTATCCGCTTAAATTTAAGGTTATATATATCGCCTGCCTCGCCTGTAACTTTGTAAAACTGACTATTGCTGTACCTGGGCACAAATGATACGCCATTCAACACGATCACACGTTTGGATGTAGAAAAATATATTTGTTTTATATCAGCTTTATACAAACTATCCGGCGTAGCTATTTTATAATCATCTACAGTAATATCAATGCCTTTGGTATAGTAAAAACGGCTGGTATCCCTGTTGGATAACGAATCGATAACAATATCCGATATATTAATATTCAGGTGCTTTAAGGCAGTGCTTTTTTCAACCGCGTTGCTTTTGTTGATATAATTCAGACTGATATCTTTAAGCGAAATGGAATCGATATGTAATTGCTTGAATGTTTTTTTGATCAGCTCGTAAGGGCTTTTGGGTTTGCCAACCTTTACGGTATCATTAAAAGCATATCTTTTATTTACAATGGTAAGGCTGGGGTTTTCTATAGAGATGTTGCTGATGTTCAATATGCGCTCTTTATAGGCCTTTATAGCCCCAATGTTTTTTATGCTCAGCTTCTTAACACTCAGGGTAAACAGGTCATCGGGAGCTTTTTTAGCGGCTACCAACCTGTTATAAACAGCAGTATCAGGTATCAGCTTAAAATCAGTTAGCGTTGCATTGCCCGATGTAATGTTCAGGTCGAAATCCGAGTATTCTATATGGTACAAACTATCGGTAGTTTTTAATACCAGCGCTTTTAATTGTTCCTGTAAAAAAGGTTTCCAGCGGTTTTCAGCAATGTATTTGTTATAAAAATAATAACCGGTACCGCCAAGCACCGCTATGATAAGCAATACGATAAAGGGCCATTTAACTATCCGTCTTTTTTTGTGGGTGCCGGTATTTTCCATCTTTCGGTTTTTTAAATATACGGTATAACAATAAAAAACAGTTTTTGTTAATTGCTGACAATCTGTCACGCTGTATATAAATTTTATGTATTTTTGCGAACTAATTTTCTAAGAAACACGATGGATCTATTAATTCCGGATAAAACACATGATGAGAGCAGGCAAGGTGAGGCTTTATTGTTAGAACCGGTTGCCGGAAAAAATACCGGGCGTAAGCTATATATTGAAAGCTACGGCTGCGCCATGAATTTTTCTGACAGCGAGATAGTTGCCTCGATCTTAACGGATAGCGGATTTGAAACCACTGCGGATTTTACCGTTGCTGATGTAGTTTTAATAAACACCTGCTCCATTCGCGAGAATGCTGAGCAGCGTGTACGCAACCGTTTAAAAGAGTTTACCGTAGCCAAGGTTAAAAACCCCGGCATGGTGGTTGGTGTGCTGGGCTGCATGGCCGAGCGCTTAAAATCGAAATTTTTAGAGGAAGAAAAACTTGTGGATGTAGTGGTTGGCCCCGATGCCTACCGCGACCTGCCCAATTTGATCGATAGGGTTGACGACGGGCAGCGTGCGGTAAACGTATTGCTATCCCGCGAGGAAACCTACGCAGATATAAGTCCTGTGCGCTTAAACAGCAATGGCATCAATGCCTTTGTATCTATTATGCGTGGCTGCGATAATATGTGCTCGTTTTGCGTAGTGCCCTTTACCCGTGGCCGCGAGCGCAGCCGCGAACCCTTATCTATAGTTGCTGAATGTGCCGACCTGTTTAACCGTGGTTACCGCGAGGTTACTTTGCTGGGGCAGAATGTGGATAGTTATAAATGGAAATCAGCCCCCTCTAAATCTCCCCCGGTAGGGGAGACTTTGGCCTTACACGAGGCCAAAAGCTATCGGGAAACTGCCGACCCTGTTTATTATGAACATTTAAAAGAAAATAGCGCTACAAATCGTAAGAAACCTACAGAAACTGAGAATATTTTATGGCAATCGTTGAGAAATGACCAAATCGGCTTCAAAATAAGAAGACAGCATGCAATCGGTCAATTTATTGCTGATTTTGTTTCTTTACAAAAAGGACTGGTTATAGAGCTTGATGGGCATCATCATAAATTAAACAAAGAAGCCAATAATGCAAGAACAGAAGTGCTTAATCACTTTGGATTCGAAGTTATCAGATTTACGAATGATGAGATTTTAGCAAATCCACAAAATGTTATTGAAACAATAAAACAAAAGTTGATCAGCCTTCCTGAAAGAGATAAGAATTTAATTTTAGGAGAAAAGGCCGTGAGCGCAGCCAAAGTCTCCCCTACCGGGGGAGATTTAGAGGGGGCTGTGGTCAATTTCGCCAACCTTTTAGAAATGGTTGCGTTGATTAGTCCCGAACTGCGTGTTCGCTTTTCAACCTCGCATCCAAAGGATATCACCGATGAGGTATTGCATACCATTAACAAATACGATAACATTTGCAATTACATCCATTTGCCGGTACAATCAGGCAATAGCCGTGTGCTCGACCTGATGAACCGTACCTATGACCGCGAATGGTATATGGGCAGGATAGACGCTATCCGTCGCATTATACCCAACTGCGCCATATCAACCGACGTAATAACAGGCTTCTGCACCGAAACGGAGGAGGAACACCAGGAAACTTTAAGCATGATGGACTATGTGCAATATTATTTTGCCTATATGTTCATGTACTCCGAAAGGCCGGGCACTTTAGCAGCGAAAAAATATGCGGATGATATTCCTGATGAAGTAAAACGCCGGCGCCTGAAAGAAGTGGTAGCCAAGCAGCAGGAGCATTCGCACGAGCGCTTAAAATTATTGGTAGGCAGCACACAAAAGGTGTTGATCGAGGGTTTCTCAAAAAAATCAAATAATGATTATAGCGGCAGAAGCGACCAGAATACAGTGGTAGTTTTCCCGGTAGGAGATAATTATAAACCCGGTCAATATGTTAATGTACACATCGACCGTTGCACTACTGCAACTTTAATTGGAAAAGTTATCCCCCAAACCCCCTAAAGGGGAGTTACGGCTGCTTTAATTAATGAAGTATGCTAGGGGTTTTATAAAAATTAATATATAAAAGAGGACATAACGCCCCTTTAGGGGGTTTGGGGGTATGGATATACAAGAAATAAAACAACGCTATGGCATTATAGGCAATTCGCCTTTACTGAACAGGGCTATAAATATTGCCAACCAGGTGGCGCCAACTGATATATCGGTATTAATTACCGGCGAGAGTGGCAGCGGCAAGGAGGTGTTTTCGCATATTATTCACCAGATGAGCCCGCGCAAGCATGGGCCATTTATTGCGGTAAACTGCGGCGCCATCCCCGAAGGGACAATCGACTCGGAACTATTCGGACACGAAAAAGGAGCTTATACAGGTGCCGTTGGTGAGCGTAAAGGCTACTTTGAAACGGTTAACGGTGGCACCATATTTTTGGATGAAATAGCCGAAATGCCTCTGGGTACACAGGCTCGTTTGCTGCGTGTGCTGGAATCGGGGCAATATATTAAGGTAGGTTCGTCAAAAGTTGAGAAAACCAATGTGCGTGTTATTGCCGCTACCAATGTTGATGTGTACGAAGCTGTAAAGAGCGGTAAATTCAGGGAAGACCTTTATTATCGCTTAAACACTGTACCGCTGCGGATACCGCCATTGCGCGACAGGAAAGAAGATATTTATTTGCTCTTCAGAAAATTCACCTCTGATTTTACCGACAAATACCGTACGCCGCCCATCCAGCTGGATGATGAAGCACAGCAGGTACTGGTCAACTATTCGTGGCCGGGCAACGTAAGGCAGTTAAAAAATATGGCCGAGCAATTAGCTGTGCTGGAAACAGACAGGATAATTACAGGCCCAACGCTGCTTACCTACATCCCGCAGGAAACAAGCGGCAGAAACCTGCCCATGCGTATAGGTAACCAGCAGAAAGAAGATTTTTCGGAGCGTGATATATTATATAAGGTGTTATTTGATATGAAGCGCGATATGATAGAGCTGAAGAAATTAGTTGCTGATATTGTTGAGCATGGTGGTGTTTCGCCAAATTATGCCAATAACTCGCAGGCCATTAACCAGCTATACCGCGATATTGAATTGCCCGGCAACCCCGAGGCACAATTTACGCTGCAGCAACCCGTTAATAACAATAATAAACCCGAGGCCTACAACATAACGCACGATGCGGAAGAAGTTGAGGAATCATTATCGCTGATTGAAAAGGAATCAGACCTGATACGTAAGGCGTTAAAAAAACATAAGGGCAAACGCAAGCTTGCAGCCAACGAACTGGGTATATCAGAACGTACATTATACAGGAAGATAAAGGAATTAGATTTATAACATCAATGAAAAAAACACTCGGAATTTTTATAGCGATAGGTATAGTTTCGTTTTTTACGTCGTGCACTTTTAAACTAACCGGTGCATCAACACAAGGCCTGAAAACCATATATGTGGGCTATTTTGAAAATGATGCCCCCCTGGTGATCAGTAACCTTAGCCAGGATTTTACAGAAGCGCTAAAGGCCCGCATACGGTCGACAACAAGCCTTAGCATTGTGCAAACCCAGCAGGCCGATGCGGTTATGACTGGTAGCATTACCGGTTATAGTATAGCGCCGGTATCTATACAGGCAACCAATAATAATGTGGCGCCAATTGCCGGGGCATCTGCCTTAACCATTACGGTAAATGTAACATATGTAAATAATGTCGACAAAAAAAATAGTTTTGAGCAGTCGTTTAGTGAGCCAATGAATTTTACAGGAGATATAGCCGCCAGTCAGCAAAACCTGATAACAGCCATTAATAAACAGCTTACCGAAGATATTTTTAACAAAGCCTTTGCAAATTGGTAGGCAATTCGTAGTTTCAACCCAAGTGGATCAGCAATTGGATAACAAGCGTACAGAACTTTTATGGGAATTATTAGCCAACCCGGTTGATAAAGGTGGCTCGCACGTATATAATTTACAGCAATTAGTTAATGATTACCCGCAAAGCGGCCTTTTGCAGGCCCTGCTTTTATATGCGGGCGAAGAAGAAAGCCTTAAACATGCGGCGGTTTATACCAACCCCCGGCTGTTATATAAGCTCAGTCACGACCCCGACAGCCTGCCTGTAGTCACCGGCGGGCAGATCATTAGTTTTAATGATGCTTCGGGCAACAATCATTTTCAGAGTGTTGATGAGAACGAATATCTGATCGCGCCATATCCGGCGCAGCCACATCAAGAAGAAACAAACGAAGTAGCTGAGCCTGGTAACCAGTATATGATTACGCCTTATGTAGAGGAGGTAGCTGATGAACAAAGGCCTGAAGCAGAGCATGAAGAAGCTGCTGCTGAACATTACCACGAACAGGATTTTGAGCCTGCACAGCAGGAGCAGCCTGTTATTACAACAGCTGATGAAGCCCCGCATTATAACGAGGCCATCGCAGAAGATACCATAACAGGTGTTGAACACGAAGAATTACCGGTAGCCCAGGCGCCTGTTGAGGAAGAAACAACACCATTTAGTTTTGCAGTACCTACTGAACCTTTGCTTGATATTGACGAAGACGAAGATCATCATATAATTGAGCCTGTTATTCCGCTTGAAGATGAGGAGCCGCAGGTATTTCAGCCTATTGATGATGAAGTTTATGACGAGATAGTAAGTATTGACGACATAAACATAGCGCAGGTTGAAACAGGAAATTACGAAGAGCCTGTAACGCAAGCCCCAACTACACCCGCCCCGGAAACCACGAACCACGAGCCTGTAAGCAACGAGCGGAAAATAGATTTTACTAATGAGGCCGAGAAGCTGATATTAAATAATATTGCCGCTACAGATTTTTTTGTTTTTGACCGCGCCTTTAGCGACCGTAAGAATACTGAGCCCGAACCCATTGCCGCAGCCCCGCAGCCTGCACCTGCTGAAGCAGCCCCGGCCCCGGAAGTAAAGGTTCAGGATACGGCAAAAACGTACGAAAGGATATCGAAATATAACGATGAAAAAATGCCCTACAGCTTTATGTGGTGGCTTGATAAAACACGTAAAGAACACTCGGGCATATACCAG
>Ga0302309_10001368_pt1 | contig 22573 bp, 21 predicted proteins | sample III_Palsa_N1_1_FD_200453 | JGI IMG/M metagenome (GOLD analysis project Ga0302309, IMG submission 200453) | Peat permafrost microbial communities from Stordalen Mire near Abisko, Sweden - III_Palsa_N1_1 | ecosystem: Environmental > Terrestrial > Soil > Palsa > Peat permafrost | place: Sweden... | reverse complement strand
TGTAAAATGGAAATTTTATACCGGCAATGCGATAGTCCTTTCCTTCCACCCGCTTTACGTGGGAGGCAACTAGCCGGCTACTATTCAATCCGCCCGCAGACTCGTCACCGGATTGGCGCGCGCCGTCTGCCAACACTGCGCGGCAATCAACAGGAAAGCGATCATGAAGATCAGCACGCACGCCAAAAAATACGGCCCAAGGTCTTGACTGATCCTATACGCATAACTGCCCAACCATCTATCCGTCACCGCAGTCGTCTGCATCCCAAAACGCTTCCCGACAACATTTGTCTGACCGAACCATTTCATCGCGGTCTTCGCGGTGATGACCGCGCAACTGATGGTCGGAAAAGCATTATCCTTGTCGCCATACAACAAGGGAAAACCGTACATGGAGACCAAGGTAGTGTCGCCGATGGCGATATTCTCTTTGAAAAAATTCTCCCCGGCGGATACGACCTGACCCACGGGATTATAGCGGTAATAATTGGCGACAAGTGCCGGATACTCCTCCTTCATGGTCTTCGCCAGCGGACCGATGGTGGTGATATCCATGCCAAGACCCCTCACCTTCCATTTGCTCCGGATCATGTATTGGTTACCGGCATCCCGGATACCCCCATTCACACCTTCCTGGTTGCGAACATACAGGCCAATGATCATGGCAAACGTGATCCCGAGCGCCAGACAGCAGACCATAATGACGGAAAAGAACCGGTGTCTGGCCAGGTGCCGGACCGCGATGAGGATATAACTTTTGAGCATATGCCCAAGCCTCCCACCAATTGAATGCCAATCCGGCAAACCCCTGAAAAACAATCGCCTACCCGCCCACCGCCGCCTCGGGTTGTCCGGATGCGAACAAACCCTGTCCGCTCTGCCACGCGCGCATCCCCACGCCCCCATCCCGCACGAGTCGGCCCATCCCCCACGCATCCCCGCGCACACGGTCCCCCACGCATCCCCGCGCACACGGTCCCGCGCGCATCCTACCCCTTCTTCAAATCGTCATTGTCCACAGCCTTCTTGCTGCGCTCCCCCTTTCCACTTTCAGTTTCCCAAACGTAAAGCTCATGTATATGCGAAGGCTGAGGGTATGGTTCAGGTTAGTGGTCGATTGCGACAAGGCAGCCGACCGCAGGTTGGTGCTCACCGAGATCCCCCGCGAGAGAAAATTCTCCGCGCCCACACCGATAGTCCCCCTTTTTTTCGGAAGTTGCCGCTTCAGCGTCAGACTATAATAGGGATACCCGGTCTGATAACCCTGCAAGAGGACCTGGCTACCCCGGTAATAACTATACAAATAGAGCGACCAGGCTTTTGAAAAGCTATAACCGCCAGATAGCCGCGCGCCGAAAACCCATCCCGTATTCTGCCCCGCCGGCGCAGCGACACCCGCAGCCCCAACCCCACCCGCAGCCCCACCAACCCCACCGGCCAGGCCACCCCCCGCCCCGGCCGCACCACCCGCCGCCGACAGATCGACATAACGCAGATCCGCACCCCCACTCAACGACAGCCGCTGCCCCAGATCCAGGCTGCCAAAGAGATTCAACCCGCCGGTAGATTCTTTGCCGATATTCGCATAGGTTCGTTCAATCGTATCCCCACCAGGCAAAGCCAGGCTCACACTTTCGATCGCCCCGGTACTATGACGGAAAAAACCCGAAAAACCGATGCTCATGGCCCCAACGGAAGTGTTGTAGCCGAGCTCGATATTGTCCGCATATTCGGGACCCAGGGCCGGATTGCCGGTGGACACACTCCCCGGATCGGAAGCAACCTGGTTAGGATTCAGGAAAGACAACGAAGGCCGTTGAATGCGCCGGGTAAAACCCAATCGGATCAGCTTTCCGTTTTTCAGCCGCCAACCCAGATTGATAGCAGGCAAAAAAACGCCATAGGATGGGATCTCCGGCAAGACCACACCGGGCTCACGCAAACCCGCATTGATAATAGCGTATTCGTACCGCGCCCCGGCTCGAAAACTAAACCGGGAACGGGTATTGAGCGTATACTCAAGATAACCCGCCTCCACGTTTTGATGGTAGCTGAAGCGATTGGTAAGCCCCGGAGATGTCTCCACGATAAACGGGCCCCCACCAGCGGCCACTTCATTATCATAGTCGCTGATCACCCCCCGGACAATCTGCTTTGCCCCAAACTCGAGTAGTTGATTTGAATCGAGCGGGGTCTGATAGTCGGCCTGCAAAGTAATTTCCTGATTGGAGCTGCGATCCGCATTGCCAAACCTCCCGATCAGGGCGCCGTCCGCAGGGTCCTCCTGCACATTGGTAAACCCATTCGTTGCATCCGTACGGCTAAAAAGGGTAAGGAAACTGAACTCCCGCCCCTTGACAAACACATGGGTGAGATCGAGCGTCGCATCGACCGTCCCCGACGTCCCGGTAACCCCGACTCCGTTCAAAAGCGTACTGTCAGGAACGGCCCCATCGTAAAAATTACTCATTAATCCATCCTGGTAAGTATGTCTGTTGAACTGACTATAGCGCACGGAGGCATTCAGGAAATTATGCTTGTCAATATCATAGTCCCAGCCCAGGTTATAGTTGTCCGTGAGTTCGTTCTTTCGGGTCGCCGCGAACTGATTGATCGACTCGGCCCCCGTCGTCTGCACATTGGCATAGGTACCCGTAACATTATAGGTCACGCGACCAAACCCACCGATGGAGAACGCCATTTTTTTATTATTATACGCGCCGTTTATCCCCAGGAAAGAGGCCCTGGTCCCGATGGCCATATCCGGGTTCACAAGGACCCCATGCAGACGGTCTTGTTTCAACACGATATTGATGATACCAGCGGAACCGTCTGCATCGTATTTTACCGAAGGCGAAGTGATCACTTCGATCGATCGTATCTGGTCGAGCGGGATCTGCTTCAACGCGTCGGCCAGGTTATTCGCGGTGATCGTCGAAGGCTTGTTGTTGATGAGTATGTTGATATTGGCACTCCCCCGCAAGGTCACATTGCCATCCACATCCACGGAGAGCAAAGGCACTCGCCGCATAGCATCGGTGGCATCTCCGCCGGTAAGGGACTTGTCCTGTTCCACATTGTACACCGTTCGGTCCAGCTTTTCTTTGATCAACACCCGCTTGCCGTTTACAATTACAGTTTTCAGCGTCTTCGTCAGCGAATCCTTCAGGACGCCCGAGACCGTTTGCGGCGAGGCATCCAAAACCCAAAGCATCCCCAGCAACCAGCATACAGCAGTCTTGCCCATAGTCTTGTTTGACAGCAAAATAGCCGAAATGAACAGGGAAAGATCCCGGACTGGACGCTTCCCCAAAACTACTTGACGGATCGGATCATAAAATGGACACGCGCCCGGCGGCCGATTCGGTCGAATGGGGCGATTGGAGTAACTTACGCAAATGGAGATGACGCTGCATAGGAAGCGGGAAGTCCTTATTCATACGGCCTTTTGGGCGGTCTACCTTTCGTTTATCATCAATCATATCAGTTCCTACCAGACCGGTCCGCATATCCTTTGGGGCCGCGTCCTGCTCGCTTCGCTGATCAGCATCTCCTATCTGATCGCTTTATCTTACGTGAATTACTTTTACCTGATACCAGTCTTCCTGCTGAAGAAAAGGATCGGCTTTTTTATGATTGGGTTGGCCCTGGCATTTACGGCCCTGACTGCATTGAGGGTCGGCGCGGAAACCTTGGCTTTTGGACGTTCCTGGGAATTGCAAAGTACCGCCAGGACGCAGCTCATCATTCAATCCACCATCAGCGACCTGTTCATCGTCGCATTTATCGGGCTCCTCCGGTTCGCAGCAGGCTGGCTGGAACTCGACTCCCGCCGCAGACAACTCGAGACCGAAAAGTTGAATGCCGAAGTAAAATTCCTCAAGGCCCAGGTGAACCCGCATTTCCTGTTCAATACCCTGAACAACCTGTACTATCTTTCGACTATAAAGTCCGACACGGCCCCCCTGGTCGTCTCGAAGCTCTCCGAGGTCATGCGTTATATGATCTACGACTCCAACCACGAGACGATAGAACTCAGCAAAGAGATCGAGTACATGCAGCACTACATCGGCCTGGAGCGCCTACGCGTCAGGGAAGGGGTACCACTGGAATTCGAAGTGACCGGCAGGACGGATATCCCGATCTCGCCGCTGATCCTGATCACCTTCCTGGAAAACGCATTCAAACACGGCGTCAGCAATGGCGGCGACCAATGCTGGGTCAAAGCACAGCTAGCTGTAAACGAAAACCGCCTGGTATACCGCATCGCAAACAGTAAGGTAAAAGCCGTAGCCTACCCAGCCGAAGGCGAAGGCATCGGACTCAAAAATGTCAAAAGAAGGCTTGAACTTTGCTATCCGGGCAGGCATAGGCTCGAGATCGATGACCGGCAAGATTCCTACGCAATCACCCTAAGCATCGAAAGGACATGAGTGTCAGGTGTCATATTATCGAAGACGAGGAGATGGCCAGCAAACTCCTGGAGTTGTATGTAAGCAAGCTTCCGGTTCTGGAGTTGGTTGCCGTCAGCCACAATCCCCTGCATGCCCTTGAGTCCCTGAAAACCAACCCGGTCGACCTGCTCTTTTTGGACATTCGCATGCCCGAAATGACCGGTCTCGCATTTTTGGAACTCCTGCCGAACAGGCCCCTGGCGATTCTCACGACCGCCTTCTCGGAATTCGCGCTGGAAAGTTATGAGTTGGATGTCGTCGACTACCTGAAAAAACCGATCACCTTCGAACGGTTCCTGAAAGCCGTGCAGAAGGCCGAACAGCGTTTGCAGCCGACCGCGGCCAAAACGCCGCCAAACGACCCCGATTATATCTTTATCAAAGAAGGGACGCGGTTCGTAAAAGTCGACCTGGACGATATCCTGTTTATTGAGGGCCTCAAAAACTACGCGGCCATTCATACGGTCAGCGAGAAGATCGTCAGCCTCCAACGGCTAAAAGCACTCGAAGACCAGCTACCAGCGGCCAGGTTCATCAGGGTGCACAATTCCTATATTGTGGCAAAACGCGCCATTTCCAGCGTCAAGGAGAACGAGATCCGGATCGGCGCCGCGCAGATCCCGATCGGTGAGACCTATTTGAAGGGCTTCATGGATTTCGTCAATGGCCTGCACCTGCACTAATCCCCCCACCTCCACAACCCTCGGCCCAAAATGAAAAAATCCACCTCCGCACGCTCTGGCCCCAAGTGCAAACCCTCACCGCCGAACTCCCCAGCCCAAAATGAAAAAACTCACCGCCGTACCCCCCACCTCCACCCCGGGCCCAAAATGAAAAAAATTTTAAATTTTTGACAATTCAAAAATTTCCCGTACTTTAGTGCACCAATTTAGTAGACTAATACGGATTGAATTTTTATATGGCAAGCAATCGTTAGACAGGGCTGTATTTCTATACGGCCCTTTTTTTTATTGTGTTTACTCCCGCCTGTCCGCCTTCCCACAAATCCCCGCTCCCCCGCCGCTGCCACCGCGGAAAAAATACTCCCCAATAAAAACCTCCGCCACCCCTCCGCCGGCTCCACCCCAAATACTCCCCAATAAAACCCCGCACCATGCAACCGGCCCCATCCCAAATATTCCCCCCCAAAACTGACCACCCCGTCACCGGCTCAACCCCAAATATCCCCGATAAAAACCCCCGCCCATGCAACCGGCCCCACCCAAATACCCCCAATAAAAACCCACCACCTCGCCGCCGGCCCCACCCCAAATATCCCCCCCCCAAAAACCTTCACCACCCCGCTGCCGGCCCCACCCCAAATATCCCCCCCCAAAAAACCTTCACCACCCCGCCACCGGCCCTCCCAAAAATTAATTTGCTCGTTTGACAATAGTCTACTAATTTAGTAGACTATAAAATCACTCGTCACATGAAAGCATATAAATTGAATTTCAGACTGCACAACGCAAGGCCCCTCGACTACGAAAGGCTGCACCGGGAACTAAAGACCGAACTCTTCACAAAGCTCCATTCGCTCGACCTTGCGTCAAAATATGACCCCGTACGTTGGGTGGAGTACCTCTACCAGGGCTCAGGCTCCCTGCAGGAAGTGACGGCCGCGGCCTACCGCGCCGCACACAACCTCGGGAAAGACTATAGCTTCACGATCATCAAACAAAAAGGCGACATCAAAGTCATCACCTTCGAGAACGAAGTACTCCAGCGTCCCGCCTGACCGGCAAAGGCGCCCCCGCCGGGCCCGACGCACAACCCTACTTCGCTCAACCTCCGGGCCGCAGCCCTGTACCTACCCGTGGCGTTGCCTCACCGGCCCACTATTTCCCCACCCGTGCCTGGAATTGCGGCGGATATCGCGCACCCTGGACCTGTACGGCCGACGCAGCGGCATCGATCTCCTGAACTTCGGCCGCCGACAATTCAACTTCGACAGCGCCCAGGTTCTCTTCCAGTCGGTTGAGCTTCGTTGTCCCCGGTATCGGCACGATCCACGGCTTTTGCGCCAGCAGCCAGGCCAGCGCAAGCTGCGCAGGCGTGATCTGCTTTTGTCCCGCCAGCGTCCCCAAAACATCCACGAGCACCTGGTTGGCCTTCCGGTTCTCTTCACTGAAACGGGGCACGACATTGCGGAAATCCGTGCTGTCGAATTTGGTCGTTTCATCGATCTTCCCCGTCAAAAAGCCCTTTCCCAATGGACTGAACGGCACAAAACCGATTCCCAATTCCTCCAACACCGGCAGAACCTCCTGCTCAGGCTCGCGCCACCAAAGCGAATATTCGCTTTGCAACACCGCCACCGGCTGAACCGCATGTGCCCGGCGAATGCTTTGTACCCCCGCCTCGGACATACCAAAATGTTTGACCTTGCCTTCGGCGATCAATTCCTTGACCGTCCCGGCAACGTCCTCCATGGGCACGTTCGTATCGACACGATGCTGATACAGCAGATCGATCCGGTCCGTCTTCAACCGCTTCAACGATGCTTCGGCCACCGCCCGGATAGTCTCCGGTCTGCTGTCCACGCCTTTATCCGGCCTCCCGTCGAGAAAACCGAATTTCGTGGCAATGACGACCTGGTCCCGGAAAGGAGCCAGGGCCTCCCCAAGGAGCTCTTCATTTGCATACGGGCCATAGGCTTCCGCCGAATCAAAAAAGGTCACGCCGCGATCAAAAGCCCCGCGTAACAGCTTAATGGCATCCTTTTTTTCCGGTATCGGCCCAAGTGCGAAACTCAATCCCATACAACCAAGCCCGAGGGCCGATACTTCGAGGCCACTCTTTCCCAAGATTCTCTTTTTCATATGTTAATTTTTTTTGTTGATCACCAGGACAAAGGTCCGACCTCCGGCGCAAGCCCGCTGTATACCGATTACTGGATATTGTACCAAGATTACTGATCCTTCCCCCACCCTCAGGCAGACTCCGTACCTTTGGACACATAAACGCAAGACTATGGCCACCCTTCGCAGATTCGACACCATCAGCGAATACAACACATTCAATAACCACGAGACCCTGCATCCGCTGGTCAGCATCATCGACATGTCAAAGGCAAAACCGCGGCGCCTCGCCCGCAGCTACTTTGGGTTTTATGCCGTCATGCTGAAAGACATTAAGTGCGGCGACCTCCACTACGGAAAACATACCTATGACTACCAGGAAGGAACAATGATATTTTTAGGCCCCGGGCAGATTGCGGGCCATGATGACTCCGGGGAACTATATCACCCCAAAGGACACGTACTGGCCTTTCATCCCGACCTGCTCCGCGGTACCCCACTTGGGCAACACATGCAGGAGTATACGTTCTTTTCTTATAACGTCAGCGAAGCGCTGCATATCTCCGAACGCGAGCGTCAAACCGTCCTCGAATGTTTCGCCAAGATCGAAACAGAGCTGCAACAATCCATCGACAAACACAGCAAAAAACTGATCGTCTCGAACATCGAGCTCTTCCTCAACTATTGCACCCGATTTTATGACCGCCAGTTCATTACCCGCGACAATGTCCATCACGGCATCCTGGAACGGTTCGAACAATTGTTGAACGAATATTTTGCAGGCGAAAAACCCCAACTCAACGGGCTGCCATCGGTGGCCTCCTGCGCGGCCGAACTCCATCTGTCGCCCAACTATTTCGGGGACCTGATCAAAAAAGAAACGGGTAGATCGCCCCAGGAATATATACAGGAGAAAGTCATCGACGTGGCCAAAGAGCGCATTTTCGACCCCACCAGGTCCGTCAGCGAAATCGCCTATACGCTCGGCTTCAAATATCCGCAACATTTCAGCCGCCTCTTCAAACAACGGGTGGGCCATACCCCCAACGAATACCGCAACCTCAATTAACAAGAGAGGACCCGCCACAAATAAGGACCGGGCGCCCCGCCACGAACACGGACTGGCCGCCCCGGCACAAATAAGGACCGGGCGCCTCGCCACGAACACCGACTGGCCGCCCCGCCACAAATAAGGACCGGGCGCCTCGCCACGAACACGGACTGGCCGCCCCGGCACAAATAAGGACCGGGCGCCTCGCCACGAACACCGACTGGCCGCCCCGAAAAAAAACGGCCCCGCTTATGCGGAGCCGTCTTGTAAAACCTCAAAGGAGCTTTACCCCTTCGTGCATTGCCCATGCTTGCAGCACTGGTCACATTTCTGACCGGTACAATTCTGCTTGGTGCAATGGGTGCAATCCTGTTTCTTGATCTTGCCGTCGCTGGCTATCCCAGGTCCGGCAAGTACTACGGCCGTCATGGCCAATAAAAAAGCCTTTCTCATATATTTTGAGTTAAATGAAGTAAAAAATAAATTGGAAATAACCACAATTCCCCACCGCCCGCGCGGGCTCGTCGGGAAAACTACGCCTGATTCGGCGGCTTCCAGCAGGAAGCATGATAATGGTAAACGTAAGTAGCACGCCAGTCACCATATTCGCGCGCACCAGCTACTTCTTCCGCACGATCTACGGACACCGGCAATAACACGACATAACAAAGCGGACAATTCAAACAACAATCGGCCCCGGCATTACAACCTTTTAAAGGTTTCGGGCATTCCTCTTTTGTCGCGGCCGGCTTCGCCCGATGACAACATCCTCCATCGGCGGCAGTCGCCGTAGCCACAGTCGAACACGCCCGCGGCACCGCCGCAAACTCCACCAGATAGAGTAGTGTACAAAGGGATAATATAAATGCTTTGAAACGCAACCCAACAAAGATACGAACATTTCCGCAGTCCGCACCGCGCCGCGCGGCCTCCCCTATTTATGCGGCTCGTCCGCCGCCTTCTCCCGCACCCGGTCAAACCACAGCGTACTCTCACGGGCAAACAGGAAACCCAAAGCCACCACCTCCAACACCGTTTGAAGCAGCCTCAGCACCGCAATCAAAATATTCGACTGCCACACAACACTAAAACCCCATGCATAAGCGACCAACCCAAGGATAAAGAGCACCAATAATACCACCCTCGCCCACTTCATCCCCATGGTCACACACTTGATCAGGGCAAACATGACCGCCACGGTCACGATCAGCGTAACGACCGTCTGCGCCGACACGGGCGAAAAACTCCCGGGCATCCATCGGGCTACCGCCCAGGTGATGATCTCCAGGAATAGTACACCATACAAGATGTTCTTGGCGGCGACAATGCTCTGCGGCTTATGAAAAAGCGGGCCGGGGGATGGGTGCTCCATTTTTTTACCGGAGAAGATATGAAACTTTTCCGGCATTTATCTTTCATCTCAAAAAACGGGGTTATTCTTCAAATCATAGTTTTTGGACAAGAAACTATACATCTTAAGTCCAGTTCCTTGTCCAGGAACTTAGTTTTTTTACCCTTTTTTTTTAAAGACCCCCTCGCCCCCGTAATCCCACCTCTATTCCGTCCGCGCCTTACCCTTTACCGCAGAATACACCAAAGAAACCGCTCAGGATAAAAACCGCCGCCGGATCCATCCACCCCCTGGTCAACAAAAAAGCAATCTTTTTTATCATAATCATTTCGCAATATACACCCAAGCCTCCCTCCCGCTTCGCAAGCCCACTCGAACCCGCTTATAATCATCTACTTCATACTCGTCGGCCTGCAGCAACTCGCCATGAGTTACAATAAAACCAGTACCCGTAACCACATCCAGCGGATCGCCGCTGGGACTGATGATCAAATGATAGCGCAGCCCGCTCGCCGCGATTACCTCCTCGTCTTCGATCATCAAATGGTCGATCCGGTAGCCCTCCAACACCTCAGGCTCGCCGGTAAGCCGCCGCCCAAATGTACCCATTTGCACCGCCTCATCCTGCAAGGTCCCATAAGAAAACAAGTATTCATTCATAGTCTCAAAATACGATCGCTATTTTCGTCCCCCCATCGCTGCTAATAGAAAACTCAGCATCAAGGTCTTCGCTAAGTCCCCGCATCAGCGACATACCCATCGAATCGACACTCTTGCCCATCACCGCCGCTGAAACACCTACCCCATTATCAGCGATCGAAAGAAAAACCTTACCGTCGGCCTGTTTTTGCAGCCGCACGACAATCTCCCCCTGCCGCCCACCCGGAAAGGCATACTTGATCGCATTGGTGACAGCTTCGTTCAGGATCAAACAAAGGGGTATGGTCTGCTTCAGATCGAATTGCAGCCGTTCAACCTCAAGGACAAACCGAATGCGGGGACGGCAATCCATAGAGGTATCCAGATAAGCAACCAATTCATGGATATAAGCGGCCATATCGGTGCTCGACAAATCACCCGTCTGATACAATTTTTGATGGACCAGGGACATGGCATTCACCCGTTGCTGACTGATCCGGATGGCAGATGCCGCCTCCTCCGTTTTCACGAACCCCGCCTGGCTATCCAACAAATCCGAGATCATGTGCAGGTTATTCTTGACGCGGTGATGGATTTCCTTGACCAGCCACTCTTTTTCGTCCAGTAATCGTCGCAAATAAATATTCGTCCGCTGTTTCAGCCGGGAATTCCACACGAGCAACCCCACTATGACCAGCAATAACGCAGCGACAGCCAGGATCCAATTCCGGGTAGCTCTTTCCTGACGAAAACTGACCGCGTGCAATTTTTCATCCCGTTGCAGCAACTTGATCTGGGCATCTTTTTTCTACGCGGCGAATCTAACATTGATCTCTTCGAATTGCGCCCGTTCCCGTAAATTGGTCATGGAGTCATCATAGGCTTTGTACCGCATATAGTGATTAAACGCAGCGCTATATCTACCCTGAGCCGAGTCGAGCTTGTAGAATATTTTCTCCGCATCGACCATATTTGCCATTATAGGAGCGCTCTTTAACACTATCTTCAACAATGATCCGGCCATTTTCAGGTCTGACCGGCCAACATAGTAGCCGGCCATATCTTTGATGTCCAAATTAAGTTCTCCGAAGGGATCAAGATCCGGGTATCCGTTCAGCAACTTCAGGAAGGCCCGTTGATTCCGGTCGGCCAGCGCATCATTGTGAAAGTGCCGGTAGATTTCCGCCTTGGTATCCAGTTCCTGGGCTTTCTGCCAGCGCGTCACGGGTGGAAATTTGGCGGTCGTCCCCGTTACCAGCTCGAACGCCTCCTGCCATCGATTTTCTTCGGTGAGCAAGGTGTAGGCAAAGAGCATGCTCTTGAACCAGAACAACTCGGTATCACGGCTGGGGCGCTCGAGCCCTTTTTTATACCAAACCAAAGCTTCGTCACCTTTGCCCAGGAATTTGTAGACAACTCCGATCCGCATATAAAAGGTGCTTTCCAGGGCCGGCATATTGGCCCATCGCATATTCGCGAAGGCCGAATCCGCAAGGGCCATCGCCTCGATTAATTTAGACGCCCGCAAACGCAAATAAGACAAGAAGTATTGGGCAAAAAGACAGTGTCTGAACCCCAGGTACCGTTGCAGACCCAGGACGCGTTCGATCTCGCGTTCGCAGGTTGGCGGATCGATCTTCGCGTGATACAACGCACTGAGACCCAGGCATTCGATCTCTTTGGTTTTGTTCTGTGTGTTTTGAAAGCCTGAAAGGGCTTTACTGAGATAGGACAGATCGGTAGAGTCGAGCCGCTGATGCAAGGTAGCAAGATGTAACCAGGCAATTGCGGCCGCTGTTTTGTTGCCAGAAATGGTTAGTTGCCGATATATATTTTTGCTTTCTTCGATATGCCCGGTTTGTCGTTGATATTCGGCTGTCAGGTTGAGGGGGTTATTTGCCACCCGGATAAACTCCTTCGCACTATCCAGGTCCTTTTTATGAGCGCCGGGTTGGTGCAGATACCATGTAGCAAGTTCAACGGCTGGCTGGGTTCGGGCTTGGCCCCTCAAACTCCCAAACAGCTTCACCGCTTGCCCGATCTGACCGGCGTTGATCAATTGGGCGCCGGGCGAAACGCCAGTGCTATCCGGATCTTCCGCCCACGCCAGCAAAAAAGGGACGCCCGTGATCCTGCAAGCTATCAACATCACCGTATCCTTATCCAGCGATTCCTGGTTCAGAAACTGGATAAATGCCGCCGTCGATCGAACCAACAACTGTTTTTCGGCAGGGCTATAACCGGCCACCGCCGCAGGACCCGTGAGCGGCTGGCCAGAGACGCCTACAGCTAGCGAAAGGCCAACTGCAAGCAACAAAATACGGCATTCGTCCATCCTGCACTTTATTGCAAAACTAAGTATTATCTTCCCCGCCAAGAAACGTTCGCAACATGAAAAATCTCGTCCTCTGGCTCTTGCTCATCGCCGCGTCGGCAAAAGCCTCCGCACAATCCGTCTCCCACCTCCAAACCGAACACCTCACCGACCCCCTCGGCATCGACGCCCCCCACCCACGACTCTCCTGGACCCTGAACGCAGCGTCCGCAGCAACCCAAAACACCTTCACCATGACAATCGGCACCGACTCCGCCGCCGTAGCCACCGACAAAGGATACAAACAAACCAGCGATCAACAACTGACCACCTACCAGGGCCCACCCCTCCAACCCTTCACAAAATACTATTGGTCCATCACCACCACAACCGCAAACGGCCAAACAAAACAAAGCCCCGTAGCCCATTTCGAAACAGGCATGCTCGACCAGTCCAACTGGAAAGGCAGCTGGATCACCGACACCCGCGACACGAAAACCAAACCCGCCGCCTGCTTCCGCCACAACTTCGCCGTCAACAAAACCATCGCCACGGCCCGCCTATACATCGCGGCCGCAGGACTATACGAGCTCTCCATCAACGGCCAACACATCGGCGACAGGGTACTCGACCCCATGTATACCCGCTTCGACCGCCGTAACCTGTACGCCACATACGACGTAACAGCCGCAATAAAAAATGGCGACAACACGATCGGCGTCCTGCTCGGCAACGGCTGGTACAACCTGCAATCCACGGCTGTATGGTATTTCGACAGAGCCCCCTGGCGCGCCCGCCCGAGTTTCTGCCTCGATCTCCGCCTCACCTACAGCGACGGCAGCACCGAAACGATCACCAGCAACAAAGACTGGAAGACGGCCCTCAGCCCCATCATCTTCAACAGCATCTATACCGGCGAACACGTCGACAACCGCCTGGCCATACCCCACTGGAACGAACCATCCTTCAAAGACACGGCCTGGAAGGAAGTCATCTTCACCGGCACGCCAAGCCAAAACATCACGGCCGAAACAACCGTCCCCATCCGGATCAAAGACACCCTCCCCGCAAAAACGATCCGCCGCTTTAGCGACACGGACTATGTCTTCGACCTGGGCCGTAACATCGCCGGCGTGAGCGCCATCACCCTGCACGGCCAACCCGGCACCATCATCCGCCTCAAACACGGCGAACGCCTCTACGCCAACGGACACGTAGACCAAAGCAATATCATTGTACATTACCGGCCCACCGACGACACCGACCCCTTCCAAACGGATATCTACACCCTCAGAGGCGACCCACAAGAAAATTTCATGCCCCGCTTCAATTACAAAGGTTTCCAGTATGTTGAGGTCACCTCAACCCAGCCGATAACCCTCACCAAAGAAAACCTCACGGGCTACTTTATGCACAGCGACGTCAAAAACACCGGGCATATCCAAACCTCCAATCCCACCATCAACAAGATCTGGCAGGCCGCCAACGCCTCCTACCTCTCCAACCTCTTCGGCTACCCCACCGACTGCCCCCAACGCGAAAAGAACGGTTGGACCGGCGACGCCCAAATCAATGTCGAAACAGGACTATATAATTTTGACGCCATCACCGTTTACGAAAAATGGCTGGCGGACCTCCGCGACGAACAACAGCCCAACGGCATCCTCCCCTCTATCGTCCCCACCGGCGGCTGGGGCTATGAATGGGGTAACGGCCCCGACTGGACGAGCGCGATCGCCATCATCCCCTGGAACGTCTACCTGTTCTACGGCGACAGCAAACCGCTCGCCGACTGCTATGACAACATCAAACGCTATGTGGATCATATCGACCAGCTCTACCCCACCGGCCTCACCACCTGGGGCCTCGGCGACTGGATCCCCGTGAAAAGCAAAACCCCGGTGGAATTCACTTCGACCGCCTATTACTATGCCGATGTCACCATCCTGGCCAATGCCGCGAAACTCCTGAACAAACAAGCCGACTACGACACCTACACCGCCCTCGGCGAAAAAATAAAAATAGCCTTCAACAAAAAATACCTCGATCCCTTTACCGGCAATTATGACAAAGGGCTGCAAACCGAACTAAGCGCCGCACTCTACTGGCATCTCGTACCGGAGGAGCAGATAAAGCGCACCGCAAGGGCACTCGCAAACCGCGTCCGCGCCGACAGTGTGAAACTCGATGTTGGCCTCCTCGGCACAAAAACGATCCTCAATGCCCTCAGCGAAAATGGCTATGCCGATCTCGCCTACCAACTCGCGTCGAGCGAAAAACAACCGTCCTGGGGTTGGTGGATCGTCAACGGCGCCACCACATTATACGAAAACTGGCCCATCAACGCGGGCAGCGACATCTCACTCAACCATATCATGTTCGGGGAGATCAGCGCCTGGTTCTACAAAGGACTCGGCGGCATCCTGCCCGACACCACAAATCCCGGCTTCAGGCATATCCGCTTACACCCCCACTTCGTCGAAGGCCTCAACGAATTCAGCGCCACCCACGACTGCCCCTACGGCCCCATCACCTCCAGCTGGACCCGCAACGGAAACAGCAAGGGCGCCGGCAAGGCCAATGCCAAAGGCAAAACCCTCACCTACACCATCACCCTCCCGCCCGGCACCACAGCAACCCTTACCCTCGACAGCCCCGACGCAGCGGGCGCCGCAAACGGTCCAGGCGGCCACGCCAAAACCCAGGTACAGGAACTAACGACAGGAACCTGGACCTTCACCCGCAAGGACGACCACAGCGAATTCATCGCCGGCCACTGAAAGGTCTCATTTTTGTATCATGGGCAGGTACCTTGCCCTGTTCTCGATGATCGCCCAAAGCAGGATGGCGACCAGGACAAATACAATAGGCAAAGCCGATGGCGCCATACTGATATCCGCTAGCAGGATCCCTGTGAGAATAGGCACGAGAATAACCGCCCCTAGCGCCCTGGTCCTCGGGATGATCAGCAACAGGCCGCCAAGGACCTCCATGGCGCCCACCAACGGCATCAGCCAGCCTATCGCCGCGAAAGCCTCCCCCGCTTTCACCATTTTATCGGGCATGTCCTTGGGCGGTGGCATGTAATTAAAGAATTTATTCAACCCAAAGATGATGAACACCAGGCCTGCCAGCAGACACAGCACAAAGAGGATTTTCCTTTTCATATTTAATTTGTTTTATAGGAATGCACGCCATACGAACACGCATGGGCGTAAGATCACGCAAAACTGATCAAAGCAATGAATTCATCTTTTTTCCGCCTGGACACCTCCACGATGTCCCCATTCTGCATCACCGCCTGACCTCCGTCCCCCCGAAGATATTTGCTGACCAGCGAAAGATTGATGAGGTGCGAATTGTGCACCCGGTAGAACCCATACCCGCGAAGCATGGTCTCGAAATCCTTCAGCAATTTGGTCGCCACAACAGTCCTGCCCGACGAAAGTATGATATGGGAATAATTGGAATGCGCCTCCATCCGGATGATATCCCGGATTGGCAACAACTCGATGCCATCGTTCGAACCAATGGCTATGCGATGCTCCTGCGTCTTGGTGTCCACAAGGGTTTGCCTGAGCAGTTCCAGCCTGTCCCGGGACTTTCCGCGATTTTCCCGGAACAACCGATCCATGGTCTGGCGCAATTCTCTCAGGGCAACAGGCTTCACCAGGTAATCAAACGCACTGATGCGGATCGCATCGATAGCATAATGGTTATAAGCCGTAACAAAAATAATCTCGAAATCCGCCTCACCGATCTCTTCGATGATCTTGAAACCGCTCATCCTCGGCATTTCGATATCCAGGAACACGACATCCGGTCGATGATGCCGGATCAGCAGGATCGCCTCTTCCGGCTTATGGGCGGTGCCGACCACCTTCAGGGAACCCGAAAACTCCTCCAGCTTTTGCCTGAGGTTCTGCAGGCTGCTCGGTTCGTCGTCTACCAGTATCGCTGTCAGAGTATCCATATTGACGAGAATGAAATTAAGCAATTTCCCTAACTTCATCGGCTAAAGCCCCCCTCCATTGCGCCATTCATTCTGGCTTGTGCTAAGTATGTTATTATGCACCTCGGGATATGCCCAATCATTCCCTCACCTCCAGTTCACCTATATTACCGACAAAGAAGGCCTGTCGAACAACCAGGTGACCAGTATTGCCCAGGACATCGATGGATTTATCTGGTTTGGCACGGATGACGGCCTGGACCGGTTCGACGGATACCAGATCCGGCGATTCAATCATATCCCCGGTACCGAGAACTGCCTGGTGAACAACAATGTCACGGGTATCATTGCGGACCGCAAAGGACGCCTTTGGATAAGTACGCAGGAAGGCTTGAGTGTCTACGACAAACAAACCGGACGCTTCCGCAATTTCCGGCATCTCCCGGCAGACAGCACCAGCCTCATCAACGATCAGCAAATCAGCGTATATCCCGACAATAAAAATAGCACCTGGATCGCCAACCCTTCTGCCCTATACGAATTCGACAGCATAAACATTCCCCTGCCCATCTACAGCAATCCCCGTCGGCCCGGCAAACTCCGCAGTCGCCGCAGCCCCATCCACATGCCCCGACGTCCCATTCCCCGCCAACGTACTGACCACACCCGAAGGCGTGACTTTTCGGATCACGGCATTAACCCTATCGGCCACATATACATTGCCCTGTCCGTCCACCGCCACCGAGAAAGGCATATTGAATTCCGCCGTCGCCCCTGGACCATCCTCATACCCGCCCGTACCATCTCCCGCCAGGGTGCTGACTACCCCACCACTGACCTTCCGGATCCGGTTATTGGCCCCATCCGCTACATAGACATTTCCCTGCCCGTCCACGGCCACCCCGAAAGGCGAATAGAATCGCGCGATCGACTCATTGCCATCCACATATCCCCCTTGGGGTACCCCAGAAGAGGTACCGTATTCGCCTGCGAAAGTGCCCACCGATCCGGTAGTTGTCATATCCCGGATCAGGTTGTTCCCGGCATCCGCCACATAGAGAGTCCCCTGCCCGTACAGGGCCAGCCCATAAGGATAAGCGAATTCCGCGGCAGACCCGGAGCCGTCGAAATAGCCTGCCAGACCTGCGCTACTGCCCGCCAGCGTGCTGACCTGCCCGGTAGGCGACACAAACCGGATCGCGTTGTTGTTCACATCTCCCACATATACATTGCCCTGCCCATCCACGGCTATCCCGGATGGGCCATTGAATTCCGCTGTCGACGGGCCGCCATCGACATACCCTGCCTTTGCGGAAACCCCCGACAGGGTACTGACGATCCCTGCAGCAGTTATTTTCCGGATCAGGCTGTTATAATAATCCGCGACATACACATTACCCTGCGCGTCCACGGCCACTCCGTAAGGGTTATTGAATTGCGCAACAGTCACGGCGCCATTGACAGACCCCGGCTGGAAGGCAATCCCCGCCAGGGTACTGACGGTAACGGTATACACGTAATTGAAAGTAGGGCCGATACCGTTCTTACTCCCCGCGACAACCTTCACAGGCCCCGTTCCCGCCCCCTTCGGCACGGTCACGACCAACGATGTCGACGATGCCTGCTGAATGCTGGCATTCACACCGTTGAAATAGACGCTGTCCCCTGTAACCGCGGCGCTAAAGCCCGTACCCGTGATCGTTACTGAAGTGGAAAAGGCCCCCGTGTCCGGCGCTACCTTCGTGATGGTCAACGGGGTATCGGGCATTACCGGCGTCGGTATCGGCGTCGGTGTCGGTGTCGGCGTAGCCGGCGTACCCGTCTTTTTACAGCCGCTCGGTCCCATCATCAAACAGATCCCGAAAATGACCAGGACGCAAAAGGCCGCCGTCCGTAAAAATCGTTTCAACATTGTTTAGAGTTTTCTGGTTTGGCAATTCGCTTTCGCGAAAATTACCTCATCAGACGCCTCCTTTCCGCCCTTTTGCGTGGATGGTAGCCCCCTCTGAGTGGATGGGGAGCGTAGCCGGACGGCTTGCAGACGCAAGATCACCGATCGAGGTCGCACCAAAGACCAACAATTAACTATCTTTGCAGTACCCATGGCAAACAATATGACATACGAAGAACTGGTGCGCCAACACCCCGGCACCCTGGTGGAAAAACTCGTGACAGAAGTGATCAACAAAGATACCGTCGAAGTCCACTTTGAAGACGAGGACAATGAACCCTGGTCAGTGATAAAGATCCACATCTACGAAGAAGACAAGGAGATGGCCCTCCGCCTACTAACCGAAGGCCGGTGGGTCCTGCAATTCGGCTACTATGACGACGACGATGAATTCATCGAACTGCTCCAGCCACTCACCCAACAAGAAATAGACCTCATCCCCAAAGGACTCCAAAAGGTCATGCTCAAAGTCCTGGCCAGCGAAGAGGGCCTCCGCCTCCCCGGGAATTTCCTATCGAGATAAGCCGCTGCTAGTGCCCCGAAAGCCTCATCAGCCTAAACAAACGTCTGGCCCAAAGAATAGTAGGAAATCTCGCAACCAGGAGAATAAATGCCACGACCGGGGAAAAAAAAGCCACCACAAGCGCGATCAGCGAATTAACCATCGCCACATTGCAAGCACGGCGATAGAACACTACAATGGGTTCCTTGGCATCTATTTTTAAAAACCCTTCATGGCTGGAGACATAATCCCAAATGTTATTTTGAAAAATATTTATCATGAGCACATTGGCGCAATAAACCACCATGGCCGCGGGATCCTTAAAATGCATACTGATCAACGTCGTGCTGAAGGGCAACAGCACTAAAAAAAGCAGCCAGCAGACGTTGTTCCATAGCAGTTTATCGTCAATTGCCCGGATATAAAAATAGAACTGGTGGTGCAATTTCCAGAAAAGCGCTATTATAAAAAAAGAAAGAAAAAAGGCCAAAAACTTAGGCCAGGCCTGCACCAGATAGGCATAGGTAAAGTGCTTGTCTTCATCGCCCGTAACTTTAAGATTAAACACCAGTATCGTAATGGCAATGGCCACGATGGCATCGCTAAAAAATACGAGGCGCTCCAATTCAAGGTTTTTCTCTTTCATTTAAGAAAATATACATTTTTTTTATTCATTTCCTTATTTTGTGTGCCAAGCAAATGATCCGCATAACATGAAACCGACCTTCCTGTGCCTGCTCTCCCTCTTCGCTCACGCATTCGCCGCCCGTGCGCAGTTCGCCCGCCGACTCGACTACAACAACCGATACCCGATCCCAAATCGAAACAGCCGTCCATAAGCCCCGGCAGGACCACCGATGTACCCAGTCATATAATTGCTAACGCCAAATGAATAACCCACATACACAAATGCCCTGCGGTAGCCCGCACTCACCTGCACCCTTGGTCGCAGATCGGTGCTGATGGTTTTACGGTCCACGGAAGTGTGGTAAGAAATGCCATTATCCTCCTCCGCCTTGCCATTTTCCCGGGCACTCAGACAGTGGGCGAGGTCAACCCCGCCGGTGAGATCAACGTTCACCTTGCCGGGTGTGAACCGGTAGCCCAAAAAAGGCTCGAGAGCGATGAAACGGCTTGTCAGGATCGTTTGACCATGGGTAGCCACACTAAAATTCTCGTAGCCGAGCCCCTCGCTGACCGAGTTGATTGCTACCTTGCTCCGCAGATCCTCATAACCTGCGTCGACCCCGATAAGCAAATGCCGGTGGATCACCCGCTTAATAGTTGCCGACAACCCGTAAGACAAGCCAGAACGCGAGCCGTACGGATCGTTGGTATAACTCGGATTCGAAGGGGAATAGTTGATAAAGCTACTGCTCGTGGCCGACCGGCCGGCAAAGGAAAACAGACCGGAATTCAGCGACACCGCTAGTTCGGTTGTTTGCCCGAAAGCAGAGGCGAGCAGAAGCAAGCCGCAAAGGCTCAACAGGATTTTTTTCATAAGTGGCTTAATGGTTGTCTGATAAGCATAGACAAAATGACGGCGAAAAACGTTGCAGCAAATGGCGACTATCACCGCCATAGTTGCCAATTTTCGAGTGGTCATTTAAATGGCTCATACTTCATCCAATCCACCTCCAGGGCATACGGATTAAGCGGCCTTTCCAGCGATAGCGGATTCGTATCCACCGCCCAGGTCTTGGTATGCCAGAAGTTCATCCGGTAGAGGGTCTTATTCGGCGGGATGCCAAGCCGCGACCCGGTATAGTCCCACAACACTATCTTTTTTCCCGTGGCAGGATCGATGACCCACCAGCGAAGGCGGTCGGGATACCAGTCGAAACCATAGGTGTAGAATCTCGCCGAGGCATCAAAATCCGGCATCGCCGGAATCGTCTCGGGCTGGCTCTGCTGCCCCGTAAGCGCAGTCGGCGCCCCGTCGTAGCCCGTTTTTGCAATGGTATAATAGATCTTGCCTTTTGCCAGATCGATAGTCCGGCCGATCCGTTGGAGTTTGCTTTCGTGGTGCCCCGTCCAGGTTCCGATAAAGATGATGGTCGGATCGGCGAGCAGGAATTCGATATCGATCTCGCTAAGCCCAAAAACGCTGTCCATATTGTAGGTAAAATACCCCACAACCGCGCCAGTATTTGGCTGCACTTTTCGAACGTCGGGGATCTTGTATCGCGCGGAATAGCTCCCATAGTGCGTGAATTCATTCGAGATGATCTCCGGCCCCCGGCCCGCACCGGCGCTGTCGGCCGGGTCTATTTTGAACAACAGCACTTTGCTGGCTGGCTCGGCCGCCGACGCGGCCCCGGCCATCCACTTAAAAGCATCCCTGACTCCCGTGGACCCGTAATGGAAGTTGTGAAGCGCGGAGTCGTCGAAAGCCTCAGTAAAAGCGCGACCAACCGTGTCCTGCGCGCCCGCGCGAAACGCTAGCAGCGCCACCAAAGCATAGAGAATGTGTATCTTCATGTTGATCAGTAGCATGTATTATCAACAAGTTAATCCAAATCCGCCAAATCCGGCGGCAGCCTGCGCCTCAGATCACCTCGAACCCCAGCGCAAGGCTATCTATCCAGCCGGATGAAACGCCCCTCATCAATGACCCCATTGACAACATGGTAAAGCGTCACCCCCGATGGATGCTGAAGCCCACCCTCATCGGAGGGACCAATAACGGCAGCCGTCTGTTCGAATCTCGTCTGGACACCTTCCATGGTAAACTTCTGCTGCATGTGATGATGACCCGCCAGAGCCAGGGGATAGTTGCGTTTGCTCAGGATGGCGACAACCTCAGCAGCATTAGACACCACATGTCGGTATTGCTGGACCCCATGCTCCCATTCCACCGTCCGATCGAAACCATTGTCTTTGAAGGCAGACATGCTCAACACCCCGGAGAAAAAAGGCACATGCTGAAAGGTGATGATCGGCGTAGACAATGGTACCGCCGCGAGATCCCGCTTCAACCACTCCAGCTGGGTGGAATCAATATGCCCGTAATAGTAGAGATCCTCGAAGCTAAGGCTGTTCAACCCGACGAAATGGCAGCCGCCATAGTTGAAGGAATAATAATCCGGGCCGAAGTAATACCGATACATTTTCCTGCCGTACAGGGGATTGGCCGGGCTCACCAGCGAAAGCTGCCGCTCGATACCAAAGTTTTCATGGTTGCCGGGAATGCACCACACCGGCGTAGTCATCTTGCCGATCTCCCGCTGAAAAAGCTCATACAACCCCCTCGCCTCCGTCTCCGGCACCCGCAGCGCGTCCTTGACCAGGTCGCCGGTGATGATGACAAGATCCGGCTTCACCGAATCTACTACAGCGCGGAATTTCTGCATCCGGTCAAGCGTCTTTTCGCTGACATGGGTATCCGAAGCCTGAATAAAAGAAAAGGAAGTACGCGCCGCCGTCCGCTGCAGCGGAAAGTCAATGGAAGCTGTGGCGGCTCCAACTTTCTGCCAATACCCATGAACCGAGCCGTATCCATCCGGCATACTGATAAAAACACATCCAAACCCAGCCAAAGCCGGGAAATGATAAAAA
>Ga0302309_10001362_pt1 | contig 22654 bp, 21 predicted proteins | sample III_Palsa_N1_1_FD_200453 | JGI IMG/M metagenome (GOLD analysis project Ga0302309, IMG submission 200453) | Peat permafrost microbial communities from Stordalen Mire near Abisko, Sweden - III_Palsa_N1_1 | ecosystem: Environmental > Terrestrial > Soil > Palsa > Peat permafrost | place: Sweden... | reverse complement strand
TCTCTTCAACCAGCGGCAGCGATGCAGACTGGGTAGTAAAACTGATCGATGTTTATCCTGAAGATTATAAGAAAGAGCTAAAAATGTCGGGATATGAATTAATGATTGTGGATGATATTTTCAGGGGGCGCTACCGGAAAAGTTTCAGTGCGCCCGAACCGATAACACCCGGCAAGGTTGAAGAATACACGATCGATCTCCGTGCGGCTGATCACGTATTTAAAAAAGGCCACAGAATTATGGTGCAGGTGCAAAGTACCTGGTTCCCGCTGTATGACCGTAATCCACAAAAATATGTGCCGAATATTTATAAAGCAAAAGCCAGCGATTATCAAACGGCGATACAAAAGATATATCACACGGCTTCATTTGCAAGTTGCATCGAGTTGCCGGTTATGAAGTGATTTAAAGGGCCGGGATAGCGCCGAACAACAGCAGCAGCAGGTATTGGAGTATCAGTATGCCGTCCACGAAGAAAAAATAGTAGTACTCATTTTTCTCCCATTTTGATTTGAAAATAAGCCAGCCGGCCAGCACAGCTGTAATAGTCAAAGCGCAGAAATTATTATTGAAGCCATTATTCCTGAAAAGGAAAAGAAGTACGGTATACCCGGCAAGTAATACCTGGCAAAAAATATAGGCATTTTTTTCGCCCCAAATTACCGGTACGGTCTTAAGGCCAGATTGTTTGTCCTGGAACAGGTCGCGTATATCAAAGGGCACGGTTAAAGCCCCTATAAACAGGAAACGCTTTGCAATGAGTATAGTTGTATCGCGCATGGATATCGTGCTCATGTGCATATGCTGAGACTCCAGCAATGGCAGTAAAACGGTGCTCATGGTCCACACTAAAGTGATGAGGAATTGTTTGAGTCCCGGGATATTGCGCAGACCGAATTTTTTATCGCCAAGTGAAAAAAGCGGCAGGCCATAAGCGAAAGAAAGGATACTGAGAAAGATCATTAATATCCTTGATTCGGTAGATATTTCTATAAATAATGGCAGCAGGCATAGCAGGGGCACAATTGTAAGTGTTACCATCAGCCTGTAATGCGCAAAAAACCAGCGCTCACGCCTGTTTGGAGAGTTTAGCGGCTTTTGTGGCTTACTGATTAAGATGCAGAAATTATAAACACCCAGTGTTGCCGCAAACAATATGGCCAATACAGGATAAACCGGTTTGGAGCCGATAAGTGTGAAAGTGACCAGACCCTGCGCTACCGCGCACAACGCCATGAAAATATTGCTGAACAATACAAAATCAAAAATTGATTGCAATATTTTCTTCATGAGGAGCAAACAGCGGTATGGGGTTGATAGTTGTTGCTGCTTTTATGTCAAATATCGTAATCTCCGGCAATATTACAACCAATAATGCTTTGTGATTTTTTTGTTGCGCGGATAAACGGGGTATCTTCTCCAAAAGAGGCTGTCTCAAAAGTCAATTTTTGTTAAAATCGCACCAGATAATATTTGCCTCTGTGCTCTTTGCGTTCCTGTTTCAGTGATCTCTGCGGTAAAATTTAACCACAGAGATCACGAAGAAGGCACAGAGACACAGGGTTTTTATAGTGCAAAATATAATTTCTTATCAGCCTTTTTCATTTTACTTTTGATACAGCCTCTTTGTTAATGACGTTAATATCTGTCATCATCAATGTCCAGGTCATCATCAGGTTCTAAGTTGAACAGGCTGTTAAACATATCCGAAAACGCGAAGCCATTATCCAAAAAACCTTTGCTTAATTGCGAAAATTCGGCAAGGCCGTGCAATACAAATTCCATTAACAGGTATTGTTGGTTCTCGCTTAGCCGTGCGTGTGTTTTTTTAACCAGCTCTTTAAGGCCCGTCACTTCGTTTAATATTTTTTTATAAACTGCTATAGAAATGTTGTCATCTATAGCCAGGCTGTTTCCGTTGCCAAACCAATTGATGATTTCGGTATAAGGATTTGGCGCTTTTGATTTTTTAGCCTTTTCCGGATCGGGGAAAAATTGCAGCATTAATGTTTTAATCGCTTTACCTATCAGCATGGTAGCCACTTTTGCAGGGCCTTCCAGCTCGCCTTCATAAACCAGCTCAATTTTACCTGTTATTGCAGGTATCACACCTAAAAAGTCGCTGATGCGTACAAAAGTGCTGCTTTCATTATTGATGATCATCCGCCTTTCGGCGTTGCTGATGAGGTTCTCGTACGCTGATATGGTTAAACGCGCCGATACGCCGGATTTTTTATCGATATACTCCGAGTTTCTTGCTTCAAAAGCAATCTGTTCTATTAAGTTTTTAACCAGGCTATCGGCCTCTATGGCAACTTTTTGCTCGGGTGTAAGCAGGGCTTCCTGCTGGGTTATCTGGCGCGAAATTTCAACTGTACGGGGGTAATGCGTTAATATCTGGCTTTCGATCCTGTCCTTTAGCGGTGTAACGATAGAACCACGGTTGGTATAGTCTTCGGGATTAGCCGTAAATACAAACTGTATGTCGAGTGGCAGGCGTAGTTTAAAGCCGCGTATTTGTATGTCGCGTTCCTGCAAAATATTAAACAGCGATACCTGTATACGGGCCTGCAAATCGGGCAATTCATTTATTACAAATATGCCGCGGTGGGCACGTGGTATCAATCCGAAATGGATAACACGTTCATCCGAATAAGTCAGCTTCATAGTGGCGGCCTTTATCGGGTCAACATCGCCTATCAGGTCGGCAACAGTAACATCTGGTGTTGCCAATTTTTCTGTATAGCGTTCTGACCGGTGCAGCCAGGCGATAGGGGTATTGTCGCCTTTGGCAACCACTTCATGATGCCCGTACCAGGAGATAGGCGCCAGTGGATCATCAAACAACTCCGATCCTTCAATATAAGGTATATATTCATCCAACAAATTCACCAGCAGGCGGGCAATGCGTGTTTTGGCTTGCCCGCGTAATCCTAAAAGTAAAATATTATGACGGGAAAGGATGGCAGTTTGCAGATCGGGTATTACCGTATCCTCAAAGCCGATAATGCCTTCAAAACCGCCTTCGCGCTTTTGCAACTGCGTTATGAGGTTGGCCCGTAATTCATCTTTAACCGAGCGGCTTCGATAGTCTGTTCTCTTTAATTCGCCAAGCGTTTTTATATCTAAATAGTTCATTTGTTCAATAGTTCATTAGTTGATTAGTAGCCGCAAAGCATAATCAAATGTCAATTTTATTAAAGGCTGTCCACCAATTTGGTGGAGGAGATTTAGAGGGGCTGCTTACCTAACCGTCCTTCGCCTGTTCCTGATGTAGTCTTCAAAAATGTATTCGCCTAAGCCGTTCAGCGAGCTATAGAATGCTTTACCACCGTTTGTTTCAGTAAACTTGCGTACAAACTGTTGCAAATACGGATCTTTTGCTATCATAAACGTAGTGATAGGTATTTTGAGGCGCTTACATTGCGCAGCCATATTCAATGTTTTGTTCACCACTTTCCGGTCGAGGCCGATGCTGTTTTTATAATACCGTGTACCTTCTTTTAAGCAGGTAGGCTTACCATCGGTTATCATAAATATTTGCTTATTGTGCGTTTTGCGGCGGCGGAGCAGGTCGGTTGCTAACTCAAGCCCGGCATAAGTGTTGGTATGGTATGGGCCAACCTGCAAATAGGGCAGGTCTTTCAGGTTAATAGGCCAAGCATCATTACCAAAAACTACAATATCAAGCGTATCTTTAGGATATTTAGTGCGAATTAGTTCAGCCAGTGCCATGGCTACCTTTTTGGCCGGGGTTATCCTGTCTTCGCCATAAAGGATCATGGAGTGGGATATGTCGATCATCAGTACGGTTGAAGTAAGGGTTTTATAATCCATTTCTTCAACTTCCAGGTCGCGTTCCGTCATCATAAAATCGCCTATGCCGTGGTTGACCTGCGCATTGTGGATGGACTGGGTCATGTCGATCTGGTCGAGGCTGTCGCCAAATTCAAATTCCCGGCGCTCAGCATTTTTTTCGTCGCCCTGGCCTGATTGGGGTGAACGATGGTTGCCTTTGCCTGATTTTTTGAGTTTGCCGAAGATCTCCTCTAATGCCGATTGCCTGATGCTTTGTTCGGCCTTTGCAGTTATCCTAAAGCCGCCTTTTTGCTGATCATCATCGAGGTAGCCTTTTTGCTTCAGCTCGTCAATAAAATCACCCATGCCATATTCATCGTTGGTGATATTGTATTGCTTGTCGAGTTCATTCATCCAGGCCAATGCCTCGCCGGCATCGCCCGATGTGTAATTAAGCAATTCCAAAAACAACTTCAATAATTCTTCAAACCCGCCTTTGGGAATATCGTTGGGTTTAAATTTCGAAAATCCAAAACCGCGCATGTTTATACCTTTCTGATATAAAGTAACGCATAATTTTCTTTAAAAGTTTAGTGTAATGACGTTACTCCCCGAATTTTAGGTAACAATGACAAATGCTTGATTCAAGGCCCATCCCTAACCCCCGCTCATGGGCAGAGAGGGGGGGGGTAAAGTGGTCCGTTAGCACTTTACTTATTTTCCATCTTATGTTTTCCTTTAGTATAGCGATGGATGCCGACCAATAAACCTCAGCGTAATTGACGGCAGGGATGAGCAAGCTATAATGTTTTATTGTTATTCTCGAAAATCAAAAATATACCCCCGGTTATAATAAACCGGGGGTATAAATAAAACTATAATATTTGTAATTTTGGTTGTTTTATAGTATTGGTCGCTGAGCCAAGAACATAAGATTTTTTGTTACAATAATCGCACCTGTAGCGTTTTATCGGAAGCCAGAACAAAATAGTCTTAACTAAAAAGCCCCGTTTTGTACGCTCGCTTAGTTTTCCTCTATTGCATTTCTTACATTTCTTTCTCTCCATTATTATTGGGTCCATAACAATGTTTGTATATGTATTATATCTTGAAAATTTAACTATCGTAAAATTAGGTATAAATACGGCTATATGTAGGTACAAGCGGGGGACAAATGGTGGACAAATGCTGTTTTAAATATATTATCGCGGTTTCTGCAAATTTTAGACAGACTATTTATATAAAGGATGTACCGTAATTATTTTATTAAAAAAACAATTGACCGCGTGGAAATTTAATTTCAATTAATTTAATTGTCATTCATACCGGCAGAATAATTGTCGATTTTTTTGCGGAGACGCTGCTTCCCTTTTTTAATGCCTTCAATAGTTATGCCCAGCATATTGGCCATTTCTGCATTGCTTAGCCCAAGTTTCATCAATGTAATTATCCGGATATCGGTTGTGGACAGGTTTGGGTTTTCTTTACTTAGATTAACAAAAAAACCAGGATAAACTTTTGAAAACAGTCTTTTAAATTCACCCCAGTTTTCATTAGTCATGATGTTGGCCTGGAGTAATTTCTCAAGGTGGTCCGCATCCGTCTTATCCACAGATTGTGCGCTAAGTTTTTCTATCTCCTGTTTGAAATTTTCAATAAGTTTATTTTTCTGGCGAATATTTTCGGTAAACCCGTGCAAGGCTATCCTTGCATTTTTTAGCCGTTCATCAATCACCTGTTTTTCTGCCAGCAGCAGCGCCCTGTCTTTTTTGCTTTTCATACGCTGCCGGTTATAAAACAATGCAGATATTACCAATAACAATACCAGTACGGCAGAGCCTGCATTTATTTCAATGTTGGCAACCCTCGCGTCAGCTTCAAGCTTGTTCAGCTCGCGAATGCGCGCATCAGCCTCATATTGCATTTGTACCCTTTCTACAGCCGCCAGGTTATCACGGTTGATAAGGCTATCTTTATAGTTTTCATATATCTTACGATATTCGATAGATTGGGAAACTAACCCTAACTGTTCATATAATTCCGATTTGAGGTTATACAAATTGGTTAGCTCCTTTAACACATCTTCCTTACTTTTTTTTAATAATGATGCTGCTGTATCGAGCTGTTTGCCGGCCAGCATAAATTTCCGGTAATCGATATTTATTTTTACCAACCGTAATAGGGAAATTGCACCGTTCACCGGCTCATTAAATTGCAGCGAGGTTTTATAATCAATTTCTAAGTACGGGATGGCTTTTTGGTATTGGCCCTGGAGAAAATAGCAGGAGCCGATGTTGCCTTTTGTTATACCTATCCAAACGGTGTCTTTTATGATTTCAGCCATGTGTAAGGCTTGTTCAAATTTGCTGGTAGCAAATGGAAATTGTTTGTAATTACGATAGATAAGCCCGATAGTATTTGTATAATTTACCCTCTCGCGTGTAGGGGATGGGCTGTATTTCAATGCTTCTTCAAGTATTATTTTTGCATTATTGTAATCGCCCAAATCATAATAAAAATTACCCATGTTGGCAAGGTATTCATTTACCTGGGGGACTTTATCAAAGCCGATTTGTTTGAATTGTTCCTGCGACAGTAAAAAATACCGGCAGGCATCAATGTAATCTTTATAAATAAAAAAGTATACTGCAATATTGTTGTAAGCTATGCCGGTTTCAACAAGCATATTGTTTTTGATGGCAAACTCAACAGCTTCAAGGTAATAGGCAGTACTTTTGGTATTAAATCTTAAGTTCACCGAAAAGTAGTCGGCCCTCATGTTAATAACAGCCCACTGCAGGTGCTTGTCGGCTAATTGTTCACCAAATTTAGAGAGGTAATCAAGGCAAGCCATGGCAAAAGCCTGGTCTTTTTTTCTTAAATTGTTTTTATAGGAGATTGTTGCAAGATCGGCTCGATGTGGTTCGGGAAAATTTGCTAATTGCCCAAACAGTTTTTTTGCGGTATCGATAGGTGCTGCATAGGTTGCAATCTGTTGTGTTAATACAAGCGGCACCAAAAGCAGCATTATTTTAAGGTATTTAAAATAATCGGTAAGGGCGTATTGACGGGCTTTGTTTTCTATCACGGTAAACTAAAAAAAAAGCAGCCTGGTATTTTACTGCCAGGGTAATAATGAATTCTTTATTTTTTGCGGATCGGAAAATTAAATTATAGCGTAATGCATGCTAAAATAGCAATAAAATACAACGATTTGCTATATTTTTTTATTTATTGGTGAATTTTTTTGGGAATAGTTAAAAACGGGGCTGAGTTTAATCGAAGTCGAGGTTAAACCTTTTTTTCAGTTCGGCAAGCTGGGGATTTTTTGCTGCCATGTGCTGATATTTTTCCTGGTTGGTGTACGGGCGCTTTGTTACAACCTGTTCATCGATACGGGGATTTACTTCAATGCTGAAATTTTTCAGATTAGTGCGCAGAAAATTGAGGAGGTAAGGCCTTTCGGTTTTAAACAGGTTTTCCTGCACTTTATTGCCAACCACTACCTCAAATTCATAAGGCTGTAGCATGATTGGTGCGCTGCCATTAAAAACACTTAACACATTTTGTTTGCCTTCAGTTTTTAATTTAGCGGCATAATCTGTCCAATATTTTAAAAAGCTGTCCGGTGTGAAATTTTCTTTGTCATCGCCCTTTAAGTAGGGGTCATCCTCTTCCAAAACTTCGGCTGCTTTACCCAGTTCTTTAAGTGAAGGTATTTTTACCGATGAAGCTGTAGTATGCAAATTGGGGATAAATACTTTGGGCTTTTCGGCAACCGGTTCTGTTTTGGCCTCTTTTACTTGTGTGGCGTTTGGCGTAGGTTTTTCCTTATTTCCATAAACTGCCGGTGCATCGTGTAAAACAGGTGCGTTTTCGACTTTTGATGCAGGGGCATTGCCGGTTACTGTTGAGGTATCAGGTTTTTTTTTTAATTGCCCTTCGGGCATCGCGTTTGGCGGGTTGTTGACGAGGTTAAATGCCGAGCCGAGATAGCACATTTTTAGCAGTGCCAGTTCAACCTGCAGGCGCTGGTTTTTACTCAGCTTGTAACTCAGATCGCATTGGTTGGCAATGTTCATGGCAGATAACAGGAACGAAACCGAAGATGCCTGCGATTGCTGCAGGTATTTTGTACGGATGCCGTCACTCACTTCAAGTAATTTTAGCGTGGCCGTGTCTTTGCCCACTAATAGGTTGCGGAAATGCTCCGAAAGCCCCGAAATAAAGTGGGCGCCATCAAAACCTTTAGTCAATATCTCATCAAACAGTATCAGCGTACCGGCGCTGTCCTCTTTAAGCAGGCTACCGGTTATATTAAAATAATAATCGTAATCAAGTATGTTCAGGTTATCGATAACCGCCTTGTAGGTTACATCCCCGCCAGAAAAACTTACAATCTGGTCGAACATCGACAGGGCATCCCTTAACCCTCCATCGGCTTTTTGGGCAATGATGTGCAGACCGTCAGTCTCATATTTTATATTTTCCTTTTGGGCGATGGATGCCAGGTGCGCGGCCATATCCTCAACCCTGATGCGGTTAAAATCAAATATCTGGCAGCGGGAAAGGATGGTGGGCAGTATTTTATGCTTTTCGGTAGTGGCCAGTATAAAAATGGCATAGTGCGGCGGTTCCTCCAGCGTTTTAAGGAATGCATTGAAAGCCGCCTGCGACAGCATGTGAACTTCATCAATTATATAAACCTTATAGCGCACGGCTTGTGGCGGTATGCGTACTTGTTCGATAAGGCTGCGGATATCATCAACGGAATTATTGGAAGCCGCATCCAATTCATGAACATTAAACGAGTTACCGTTTAGGAATGAGCGGCAGGAATCACAGGTGCCGCAGGCCTCGCCATTCGGCTGCAAATTGGTGCAGTTTATTGTTTTTGCCAGGATTCGTGCACACGTTGTTTTGCCTACACCGCGTGGCCCGCAGAATAAAAATGCCTGCGCCAGCTGGTTATTTTTAATGGCGTTTTTGAGCGTATTGGTGATATGCTGCTGACCTACAACGCTTTCAAAAGTAACCGGGCGGTATTTGCGTGCCGAAACAATAAAATTATCCACAAGTGCTAAGATAATGAGAATTTACCGATTTAAAATAGCGCATTATGATTGTGGAAAAATGGTGACGATTGTAGCGTTATTAAAAATAATACGTAATTTAATTGCATGAAAACCTTATTACTTTTATCCGGCTTGTTTTTTCTGCGTTTAGTTAACGTAGCGGCACAGGATACGTCAAAAATTGTAAAGCCCGATACGGGAACGACACGAAATGCATCCCAATTTAAGGGGCACCGGCCTACTCTTAAGGAACTATTTTTACCTCCCCGGGAACGGCACCGTAAATATTCTCAGTTAGATTCAGCATACCAGGTAAGCTTCCCTGAACATCATCACCCCGGCGTGTATCTTGATTTTAGTTTTGGCGGTGCATTTGCCGGTATAACGGGCCTGGAGGGAAATTATAGCTTAAATTACGAAAATAAAAACAGTTTGTTCACCTTTCGGGGGCTTGGTACTGTAGCATTTACAACCAGGTACACAAGTATATCACCGTATGATTATTTCCCCGATTATAAAACAAGTAATAGCCTTGGCGAATACGCTTTATTGTACGGCTGGCGTTTTATAAATAACCACAACAGCGCGTTGAGTGTTTCAATAGGTATATCAAGCGACAGGAGGACATATTACTACTATTATCCTAATACACCCACAGAAAAAACGAATGAATATTATGCAGGGCTGCCTTTTGAGGCAAATTACAACTGGTTCATGAGTAGATTTGGTGTTGGTGGTGGCTTTAAAGTTTCGGGTAATATATCAAAGCACAGCTTTATAGGGCTTGGGATTGATTTAAGCGTTGGATTTCATAAAACCCATTAGTGATGCTAATTCTTTGAAAGGTTATAGGTTAACGCAATAAAGCCGCCTTGTATAAATTTACCGGTTTCTAACTGATTGATGGTGAGGCTGCTATTTACAGTTTGCCCAACACTATAGGCGCTGTTGAGCTGTTGCACATATCGGTAAGTTAAGCCGCCGGATATTGCCACCCGGCTAAAAACTTCGTTATTGGCGTTGAACATAAATGAGAGGCCTATGTGAAAATTGGTGTATTTAACATCAGTAGAAAGGCTGGCGCCCAGGACCAGGCCGGGATCGACAGCAGAGGTGCTGCGATAATAAAAATGTGCCAGCGCGCCAATGGAGGGTATGGTTACGCTGCCATTTTTTTCTATCTGCCCGATGCGGCCGGTTGAATCAATGAAATAGTTTTTGCCGCCGAATGACCTTCCGCCAAAATTCAGAAATACGCCTGTACTGAAATCGATCTTAAATCTTGCTACTTTAAGGCTGATGTTGAAGCTGGTATCAACAGCACGGCATGGAAGCCAGTTTTTAGGAGCGATATTTACATTGAAAACTACCACATCAGCATTATGCGCCGTATCCACAAGGCTAAAACGATAGTTGGATGGGTCGGTTACTGCTTTGTAGTTTTGAACAATAATGTATTCCTGCCCGGTTTGCTGGAAGGTAGTTAATTTGTCGTACACATCCTTCAATGCGGCCAGACCGGCCTTTTCGCTATCGCTGAAATTTTTTATTTTGTCTTTGCTGATCTCAGCTTTGCAGCTATCGCTGGCAAAGTAAACTTCCAGTTGCGGCAGGTCTTTTTGTATGGTTTTATAATCGTTAATTGCAGTGTTCAGGTAGTTATCTGCAAAACTTCGCAAACTATTGATATTGCCATCGCCGGTAATATTGGCTAAATCATTCCAGGCAGTTCTCTGTATTTCATTTACGTTTAAACCGCAATCCTTTTGCAGCAGCAAAAGCCGGTTGTTATAGGCTATCAACTGGTTTATCCTGAAGGCGGCGTCGTTAAAATCCCGTTCGGCTGTTTCTATTTCGCCTTCCAAAGTATAAATCCGCTCCTCGCAGGTTGGCCTGTGTGGAGTATAAGCGCCGGCCGGCCCTGCATAGGCTTCACCCGGTAAAACAATGGATGATAAACTAAGCGAAGAAGGCACAGTTGTATTATAGCTGATCACACTGCCGCTGAGCTTAACAGTATACAGGTCCTTATTAACATTGTTAATATTAATCGTAACCACATCGCCGTTATGTATTACCGGGTGATTTTTCCTGAAGGTATCTATTCCTTTTTTTAGATTTCCAAGATCAAGGTCCGCAGTAAAATATTGCGGCGCATGGCATGATGTAAAAAATGCAACTGAAAAAAAGCTGAAAACAACGGCATAAAAGGTTTTCATTGTGAATACAGGCTGAATGGATAATTTAATGATACTATCCATTCAGCCAATATACCATTATTTATGATTTTAAGCAATGGGTTAAAATGCTTTTAATTGAACCTTAATTAAATAGCCTTTGGCTTTACCTACAGTTCGCTGAAGTTTAAAAATCGTCATCATCCGGCAAATGATCGTCGTCTTCCGGTTCAAGTATATTTTCATCGAGCTCGGTTTCATAGAGGTCGTTTCGGTCGCTTAACTGATCGTCAAAATCCTCATCCTCTATCTCGTCCCAGCCTTCATCCTCATCTTCGTCGTCGAAATCATTTTCATCACCGGGGAATTGTAAGGTTACATCCTGATAACCTTTGTCGTTTTCAATGTTATCTAAATACATGGTTATATCGGTTTTATGGTTATGCTAAAAATTTCATGTCCTCTTCAGTAAATTCAACATGCGCAGCCTTCAGGTTTTCTTCAAAATGCGCTAAAGACGATGTGCCGGGTATAGGCAATATCCACGGCGAGCGGTGCAAAAGCCATGCAATATTGGCCTGTACCTCATTTATATTATATTTCCGGGCTATCTCCGCTATACGCGTATCTTTTTTGGGCATCGAAAAGAAAAGTGAAAAATAGGGTACGAGCGGTATGCCGTTCTGTTCGCAAATATCCAGCACTTCTTCGCCGCCGTTGGTTACATGCCCGTGCTGGGTTAAGCCGGTACGCTGGGCGTGGCCATACATGTTTTCAACGGTAGCTATTTCGCCCATGGCCATTGCGGTTTCCAGGTCTTCGCGGGTTACATTGCTTACGCCAACATGCTGTATTTTACCTTCTTTCTGCATCTCAAACATCGCACCCATCGACTCCTCAAATGGCGTTGAACCGTGGCCACCGATACAGCGGAAATGTACCAGTTGTATTCGCTCCAGTTTTAATGTGCGCAGGTTATTGTCGATACTGCTGCACAGGTTCTCGGGGCGGTTAAAGGGTATCCAGCTTTTATCGGGCTTACGTGCGCCACCTACTTTGGTACATATTACCAAATCGGCAGGGTAGGGATGTAGCGCTTCAGCTATGAGGCGGTTGGTTACGTCTTCGCCGTAATAGTCTGCTGTATCCAAAAAATTTACCCCTGCTTCTACGGCGCGTTTTAATATTTGTAATGCTTCCGGGCGGTTTGGCGGTTCGCCGTAAATGCCTTCGCCGGTAAGGCGCATGGTGCCGTAACCCAGTCGGTTAACAGTCAACGGTTTATCGCTTTTACCTGCGATAGTAATAGTTTGTGGAATGCTCATAGGATTGATTTGATAGGCGAAATTATCAATTAATTTTCTTTACATATAGCTCATCAACCAATATAATTATTATCGCCAGCAGCGGAACTGCCAAAATGATACCCAGAGCGCCGCTAACCGCACCCATAATCAACTGGCTTGCAAGGGTAAGGGCCGGGGGCATATTAATTATGCGTTTTTGAAGAAGCGGCGTTACAATATTTGCTACAATGGTTTGGCATACTATATAATACAGCGCTACAAAAATGGCTGTATCAGTCCCTATGGTGAATGCCAGCAATACGCCCGGTATCATGGCTATTAGTGACCCAATATTTGGGATAAGCTCAAGTACGCCGGTAATTAACCCCAATACCATAACCACGGGCAATCCAAAAAAGGACAATCCAACGGTTATTAATGTGGTAATGAGCACCATGGAAACCATCATGCTTTTAAGCCAGCCTTTGAGCGACAGGCTTACCCGGTCCATGATATGCCTGCCAAGTTCCTTTTTGTGCTTTGGCACCAACAGTAATATCCCGTTTTTGTATAACGAGGGGCTTGCCGTAAAAAAAATACCCAAAAGCAGTATAATATAAATATCGCCCAATACGCCAAAACTGGTGCTGAAAAATGTCTGCACGGTGTTCATCAGCTTGTGAGAGTCGTCGTCCTGAAAATTCTGCAGAACTTTTTGTCCCAGCGGTGTTTTGGCCATGCTGGCTTTCGCGGCATTTACCGTATGCGGCAACGTATTGCTCAACTCTGCTATTTGTGCAGATATTTTAGAACCCATGAACCACAACAGCACACCCAAAATGATAAATGAGCCAACGATGGAAATGATCATGGCATATTTGCGCGCCATACGTGTTTTTCGCTGGATAATATCACCAAGCCCATGAAAATACACGGCAATCAATGATCCGGCTAAAACCATCAGCAAAATATTAAATGCAACCCGGGTAATTAAAATTACTACTACAAGCAATGCCACAATACCCACTGTATTCCATACTTTTTGCAGGTAGGTAAACTCTTTTTTAATGGTTTTGGTGGTTTCTTTATCTTTAAGCATTCATAAAAGGATTAATACCTATAATTAGTAAGCTATCTGTAGAGACGTTTCGGAATGATTTGATAATGCAACCTACATAATTTAATCCTTAAACAAGCTTTGAAATTTAATTTTTAATGCATACTTTTGCGTCCCCGTTTAATGCGGGTAAATAATTAAAAATCAAAAGTATAAAATGCAACAGTACGAAATTGTGATCGTTCTAACCCCGTTGCTGTCAGATGAAACTGCTAAAGAGGCTAACGCCAAATTCAGCAAAATATTAACTGACGGCGGAGCCGAAATTGTCCAGGAGGATAATTGGGGTTTGAAGAAATTAGCGTACCCTATTCAAAAGAAAACTACAGGGTACTATCACTTAACTGAATTCAGGGCTCCGGGTGAATTAATTAACAAATTGGAGATTGAATTAAGGCGCGACGAGCGCATTTTGCGTTTCCTTACCATTGCTTTGGACAAACACGCCATTGCTTACAATGAGAAAAAACGCAGTGGTGCCTTCAATCAAAAGAAATCAGCTAAAACAGAGGAGGCAGCACACTAATGGCTAACGAGCAAATTAAATACGTTACCGCTCCCAAGGTGGAGGATAACCGTAAAAAATACTGCCGTTTTAAAAAGAACGGTATTAAGTATATCGATTACAAAGACGCAAACTTTTTATTGAAGTTTATAAACGACCAGGGTAAAGTATTACCACGCCGTTTAACAGGTACTTCGTTAAAATTCCAGCGTAAGGTTGCACAGGCTGTTAAGCGTGCGCGCCACATCGGTTTATTACCTTATGTTACAGATTCATTAAAATAATCGGAGGTAAAACAAATGGAAGTTATTTTAAAACAAGATGTAAAAAACCTAGGTGATAAAGACGATATCGTAAGCGTTAAACCAGGTTATGGCCGTAACTACCTTTTACCTAAAGGCTACGCCATACTGGCAACTGTAAGTGCCCGCAAAGTTTTAGCTGAAAACCTTAAACAGGCCCAGTTTAAACAAGAAAAAATACGCAAGGATGCTGACGCTATTGCCGCACGTTTGGAAGGTGTTAAACTAACCATTGGTGCTAAAGCAGGCGAAAGCGGTAAAATATTCGGCGCCATCAATACTATTCAGCTGGCTGATGCCCTGAAGAAAGAAGGCTTTGAAGTTGACCGTCGCCGTATTACTTTTGACGAAGAACCAAAGTTTGTTGGTGAATACACCGCAAACATCAACCTGCACAAAGAGGTGAAGGTTAAGGTTCCGTTTGCTGTAGTAGCAGAATAATTTCGAATTTCGGATTTTCGATTTTCGAATTTGAAAATAATATAAAGGTGTTTTGTGAAAGCAAAGCACCTTTTTTATTGCATATATTTTTATAAAAAAAGTACAATTTCTATACATTTTCGTAAAATCTTTACAAACCAGCATGCATCTTATTGAATATTTTTCGTATATATAAAATACTGATTGTCAGTTATTTGTGTGTAATTGATTTATAGCAGCTGTAGCGTTGTAGCTACGAATACAAGCCTACGCTGGCTACAAAAGCTACACAATTCGGGAGTTAAATAATCTAAACTAACAGAAAATTGGCCCAGTTATATGTTATTGATACCCCATCGCCTGTAAGGCAAACAACTCGGCGTAGCGGCCGTTTTTAAGCAGGAGTTCTTCATGTGTGCCCATTTCCAGCAGGGTGCCTTTATCCAATACCAATATCCTGTCGGCAAGGCGGGCAGTTGAAAAGCGGTGCGATATTAAAACTGCCGATTTCCCTTTGGTAAGTTCGGCAAAGCGCTGGAAAACCTCGTATTCGGCACGGGCATCCAGTGCGGCGGTTGGCTCATCTAATATTAAAACCTGTGCGTCTTTCATATAGGCCCTCGCCAAAGCGACCTTTTGCCACTCGCCGCCTGAAAGTTCTACACCGTCATTAAATCTCTTACCCAACCATTGTTCATACTGGTGCGGTAGTTTGGCGGCAAGTGTATCGGCAAGACTTTCTTCGGCAGCTTTTTTGATAAGTTCCTTATTGTCTATTTCGGTTATGTTACCTACGGCGATATTTTGCGAAAATGTCATCTGGTACTTCAGGTAATCCTGAAAAATGATGCCGAGGTTTAATCGCAGATCGTTTATATCATAGTCCCGCAGATCAATGCCATCCAATAGTATCCTGCCTTCGGTCGGGTCATATAATCGAGCCAATAATTTTACCAATGTAGTTTTACCTGCGCCGTTCTCGCCAACCAGCGCCAGTTTTTCGCCGGGTTTCAGGGTGAAACTGAGGTGCCTGTTTGCCCAGTTCTCCGAATTGTAATATCGAAAGCCGACATCCTCAAAAACAAACCCCTGCTGAATAGGATTAGGGAAAGGCAATGGCTGTGCGGCTACTTTAATTTTAGGTTTGATCAGGAAGAACTCCAAAAAATCATTCAGGTAAATAGCGCCTTGTGATACGGTTGTAAAACGTGTAAGCATGTTCTCCATTAATGTACTTAACTGCCGGAACGAGCCTGCAAGGAACGTTAGCGTACCCACAGACGTTTTACCGGTAACCGTTTGGTAAATAATAGCGCCATACGCTAAATAATAGCCTATGCTGCCCAAAACAGAAAAGAACGAACCCCAAACCGAGCGTTTCACCGCGAGTTTGGTATTATCAGCATAAAATTTATCCGAAAGCGTTTTGAAACGATTAATAATAAAATCCGACAAGCCGAATATTTTCACCTCTTTGGCCGTCTCGTCGCTCGCGCCGAGGTAACGGACATAATCCAGCTCGCGCCTTTCGGGTGTCTGGCTTCGGCTTAAGGCATAATTCTGGCTGTTGAAATAAGATTCACCTAAAAAAGATGGAACGATGGCAACCAGCAGCAATAATATTAGCCAGGGATTGAACGCAAACAGGCCGGTCAACAGGAAAGCCATAGAAATAAAATCCTGCACCTGGCTCATGAGTTGTGATAGCAATATGGTACGGCCTACTGTTTGCTGCCGGGCGCGTTCGAGCTTATCATAAAAAACAGAATCTTCAAACTGGTCAAGGTCGAGCGTTGCGGCGTGGCGCATAATGCGCATGGAGGTATAATTTGAAAAAAGATCACCCAGCAGGCTGTCGAGCAGGTTTATCATGCGGTTTAAGCCATCGGTTAAAACAGCAAGCGCAAATTCAATAATTACCAGTTTCCATAATTGATGCTGGCTGCCGCCGTGGCGGTTGAGCTGCACCACCTGGTCGATAATGAGCTTGCCTACATACAGCAAGGAAACAGGCATGGCCGAACGAATAATCCGGAGGAGGAAACTGGCCGAAGTTTTCCATGGACTGCTTTGCCAAACCAGCTTAAAAAATTCGGGCAGGTTGCTCAACGCGGACAGGCGCTGTTTAAATGAGATACTTGAATCGGGAATGATATTTCTTTTAGCCATTTATTAAAACAAAGCTATAATTATAAGCTTAGCGAACCGACACGGGCAGGTAAAAATCCTTTTGTGAGGTGAGTGACATTTTTTTTATAACTATGAACAAGGACATTAAAACAAAATTTCAAATCCCATGCTTTAATAAATTCCTGGTAAATTATATCTTTATAAAAACATAACTTATGAATGATCAATCAGTTATCGTCAATTATTGTATGCCCGTTATCCCTAGCTTCGACCTGGAAAAGAGCCTGCGTTTTTGGGTGGATGGACTCGGTCTTACTATGGACAGAGCGATGCACGAGGATGGCAGGCTTGTAGGCTGCATGGTGCATAACGAAGGTATGTTTTTTTGGTTGAACCAACGGATTGGCGACCTGATACCCGAAGGCTCCACAGGCATACAATTGTACTGGACTCCGAAAAACATACATGCCGCCAGGGAACGATTGCAGCAACTGGGTTATGAGGTTTCAGCCATTGAAGAAAGGTATTACGGCCAAACCGAATTCTTTTTAACCGATGATGATGGTTATTCGCATTGCTTTGGTGTTGATACCAAAGAGCTGAATAGTCAATAACCGATCCACCCACCCAATGTTGGTGTCCTCACCAACATTTCATAAACCCACCTACCCAATGTCGGTGTCCCCACCGACATTACTCATCATTTCCCAAAAAATCGTACATTCGCTATACGATAACAAATGGCCCGAAAACCCAACAAACGAAACCGCAAGCTCCACCGTTCAGGCTTTTGGCGGCTTGTTTTTTATATACTTAAACTTGTTGTTATACTGTTTTTTGGTCTGAGCATATTATGGGTATTACTCTACCGATTTGTAAACCCGCCCATTACGCTTTTAATGATAGAACGCGGGTTTGAGCGTAAATCTGATGGCAAAGACTGGAAGATAGATAAGCGATGGGTTGATTTCGACAGTATCGCCGATCCGGTGAAACGCGCAGCCGTGGCTTCCGAAGACCAGACTTTCCTTGAAAACCACGGATTTGATTTTAAGGCGATGGAAAAGGCCATAGATAAAAACGCGCACAACCATAAATTGATCGGCGGTAGTACCATATCACAACAAACTGCCAAAAACGTTTTCCTTTGGCCAGGCCGGTCATACATCCGCAAGGCGTTTGAGGCCTATTTTACCATGCTGGAAGAGGTGTTCTGGGGTAAAAAACGAATAATGGAAGTTTACCTGAACGAGATAGAAATGGGCGATGGTATTTATGGCATTGAGGCCGCTTCGGAATATTATTACCATAAACACGCCTCGCAGCTAAGTCCCCGCGAGGCGGCAGCAATCATCTCTATTTTACCCGATCCGCTTAAATGGTCGCCTACCAATCCGAATGAACGCGTCCAGCACCGGCAGCACTTTATACTCCGCAATATGCGCAGGCTCGGTCCGCTGGATTTTTAAGCTACCGGCTTGCGGTTGGCGTAGTTGCCCGCAGTTGTTTTATTGCTTTCCATACATCCGGATCGTTTTTTAAAACTGCTGTAGTATCGGCTTTGCTGTAAAAGGATAGAATATTGCTTCGGATATCGGGTGTCGCAGTCGTAAAGTCCTGTTTTTTCAGGCTCATCAGCCAATCTTTGTAGGTTTCATCGGTAAGTGTATACTCGTACATCACCGTAGGTTTACCGGTATCATAATCGATATTTATGAGCGAAAGGTCGTTATTACCTACCGCTTTTAGATCAATGGTATAATGATGAAGTACACTATCCATTGCAGCAAAGAAATATTTTTCGCCCTGCGGACCGGGATTTTTATACCTCAGCTTGCTTAGCGGACCTATTTTAGGCAGTATTTTTATAAGAAAAACCACCAGTCGAGCCTTAAAATCTGGCCGGGTATAATCGCTGCCAAATTCTTTTTCAAACATGCGTTTGGGCATGTGGTATTTGAAGGTGTGATGCCTGATAGTTGGTGCATTGGTTTTTATATCGTTTTTTTTCCATTGCCATGCTTTGTGCGTGAGTTCCGGCATCAAATCCCGTACACCCCAGCGGAATGTGGCTACGGTAGAGGAATAATCCGGAAAAACGGTGCTTAAACTTTCGCCATAGGTTTTATAAAAGGCGTCCGCCAGCAAAGCGCTGTCAATGCTAAAGCCGATAAAATCGTGGTAAGCTGTGGAGGCGTAAACACCTTTTGCGGTTTGTAATACATCGTAACTCAACTCTGTACGACTATGCGAGGTGTGATCATCACCATAGGTTATTATATCGCCGTATTTTTCTTTTAGTTTGGGATACAGCAGCGGCACGGTTCTGTTTGTTGCAAGAGAATGCCCGTATTCATCAGCCAGGTAATGCGAGAGTACACCTAAAGCAAATGCATACTGATTAAGGTTATTGGCATCATTTACCAGGTGCATTACAAAATCACCCGTGCACACATAGTGTAATAAGTTGGTAAAATAAGGATCGCCGAACGGCATATAGCCCATATCAGGCACCAGGCACCCGCCATAAGCATAGGCATGCGCCTGTTTCAGGTCCTGCGGTGTTGCATTTGGGTATTTTGCCAGCAGCATGGGCTTTAAGTTGCTATCCCATTCGGCATCGATAACAACTTCGTGGGCAAGGATGGAAAAGGCGCTCGTTTTTGAGGTATTTAGCAGCAATAAAGCAGTTAAAATAATCAGTAACCGGCTAACATGTTTTATAGGCATTTGGCGAGAGGGGTAATTGCAGTACTACAACATACTATCAGCAGGAAAGTTTACATAGCGGCAAAAGAGTTTGATGCAACGCTTTTATCATATTATTTATACTTCCAATTCCTCGATTTCCCTTCAGTTATCATTTCAATGGCCTGGTTCATGCGTTTTTCACGGGTGGCATCGGTTTTGGCTTCGACAATCCATTCCACGTATTCTTTTCTATGCGATGGACTGAATTTTTCAAACACTTCTTTCGCTTTTGGGTATTCTTCCAACAGGGTTATAAAGTAATCCGGTACCACCAATTCCTTCTTTTCAGCCGGTGCTTTTTTAACAGCCGAGACTTTTTCGCCACTTTCGTTAAGTTTAATGGCTTGTAGTACAAAATCCTTCATTACATCATCATAAGGCAGGTCGGATAGTGCATTTATGCGCCCAAAACTGCCTGCGGCTGCTTCTTCGCCGGGGTTTAGCAAATGGTCGGGATCATGCAAACGGCTTGCTTTCCAAAAGCCGAATGCGCAGTGCTGTTTAAAGGCTGCCATCTGGCAAACGGGGCCTTTATACTCGAAAAACGGCATACCCCATTTGATGTTTTCCGTAATGAGCGGCGAGGCTTCGTGTATAATCTTTCTTACATGCTCCAAAATAGGTTTGGCAAATTCGGCCGACTTTTCTATATAGGCGTCAATCCGAGGGTCAAATTGTTCCATGAAATAAAATTAATAATTTCCTGGTTATTATGGGTGAAATTCAAATTGTTGCTAAGCGATGTAACCTAAGAATTTGTCTGTCAGATAGGTATAAAATAGGCTAAAATAGGCTAAAGCCTGTATTTGACAGCTTTTTATCCCGTTGGCTAAAGCCAACGGCAATGAATGATAAACACTTGCCGTCCCTTTTAAGGGACGGATAAAAAGCGAAAAGTTTTAAGGCTTTAGCCGAAATTCGGTGGCAAAAAAGTGGTCAATTCAATTTAAATATGAAAGTAGTATGCTGCTGCTGATTATCGGGTGCATTTTCATCTGCTGACACTCGCGCATTTTTTACAGCATTAAGGCATCTTTCGATCAACGCGTTATCATCTACCATTGTTCCACGTCCTATACTTACCTGGACAATATTCCCATGTTTATCAACTACCCAGTCAATAACTACTTTACCTGAGATATTATGTACCTCTGGCTTCACAGGACTTGAAACCCACTTGCGGCTACCAAGGCCTATATCTCCACCATTGCCCGATCCTGTGCCATTGTAATTATTGGTAAGCGTACTACCGGTCGGTTTGCCCTGGTTGCCCGGCGTGTTGGTAGTGCCATCGCCCGAACCCATGGCGTTATTGGTTTTGCCTTTATATAATGCGTTTTGGTCGATGGTTGGCTTAGCTACCGTTTTGGTTACCTGTTGCGACATGGTATTGCTCGGCTTTTTAGCGTTGGAAGCAACCACGGGCGCATCCTCGTTATTTTGCGTTACGATTTTTTTATCGGTATTATCTTCCTGCGTTTTTTGTTCGGTAGGGGGGGCTGGGGTAACTTTTGTCGGCAGGGTGTGGTTGGGCTTTTCCGCCATCGACGGCTGTTCGGTGCTGGTATAATCGGTGCCCATACCCGCATCAGTTGTGCCATAGTTCACCAAAATACCGCCGGTGCCTTCAATCGGCTTGGCGGGTGCATCAAACACAATAAAATAACACAAAGCCATTATGAATACAAGTATTACACCTGTAGCCGCAAATGCCTTTGGATAGTTATTTTGTTCTTTGTATTCCATGTTTGTGATTGGTGATCTGTGATTGGTGTTTGGTGTTCCGGACTTCTCATCCAATCACTAATAACCAACCATAAATCACTACTACCTACTTCGGTTCCGTTGCCAGCACCAGTTTTATGTTCAATTTCTGCGCCACATCCATTACTACTACCACATCCTGCAAGGCAACCGTTTTATCAGCATATAAAACAATGGTAACATCGGTTGCCGATGTTTTATATGCGGCTATGGTTGTTTGCAGGTCTTCAACTTTTACTTCCTTATTATCGACGAAATATTTTAAATCTTTTCTTACCGATACGTTGATGGTTTTTTTAGATACAGTTTGCCCGGTTGACGATTTGGGCAGCAGCAACTTAATCACGTTCGGGTTGGTAATTGTCGACGCGATCAAAAAAAACAACAGCAGGAAGAACATGATGTCGTTCATGGCCGAAGTTTGCACTTCGGCGGCTATTCTTCTTTTATTGTTCTTTAAATTCATTTGCTCGGCTCCTCTAACAGGTCAATAAAATCTACGGAGTCTGTTTCCAGGTTCAGGATCACCTTATCAACCATCATATTCAGCACGTGGTAGCATATGTAAGCTATCATACCCACAAATAAACCGGCAGCGGCCGTTACCATCTTCACATACAAACCGCCCGATATGGTGCCGATACTCAGGTTGCCCGATTGGGCTATATCATAAAATATCTTAATAACCCCGTATATCGTACCCAAAAAACCGAACATGGGCGCAATACCGGCTATGATGCCTAAAATGCCAATATTCTTTTCCAGTTTCGCCACTTCCAGTTTGCCCACGTTTTCAATAGCGCCTTCAATGTCTTTTATCGGCCGGCCAATTCTCAGCAAACCTTTTTGCAGCATCCGGCCAAGTGGTGTATTGCTGTTTTTGCAGATAGCGATAGCCGACTGCAAATTGCCCGACATAACGCTCGAACGTACCTGCATCATCAGGTTCGATTCGTTTTTTGATGCTTTGCGGATAGTAAAATACCGCTCAAAAAAAATGATCAATCCTAATACAGCCAAAAGGCCTATCGGTATCATAATTACACCACCCTTTACCAGCAGGTCGCCAAAACGCAGGGTATCGCCGGGTGTTGCACTTGTGGTTGATAGATTTTTTACTGTGTCGACTATTTTTTGCGCTGTATCTGTTACCTGGAGGAATAAACTCATCTTTTGGGATTGATTTGCTGTATATAAATGTCTTTTTGAACGTTGCCGGATTTTAACAAAGTTGTTTTTGCAATTTCCGCCTTAGTTTGGCTTGTGTATGTCCCGAGCGAAATTTTCAGCCTTCTGCCTGTGGCATCGGTTACAACATGGGCGTCAGTA
>Ga0302309_10001360_pt1 | contig 22658 bp, 18 predicted proteins | sample III_Palsa_N1_1_FD_200453 | JGI IMG/M metagenome (GOLD analysis project Ga0302309, IMG submission 200453) | Peat permafrost microbial communities from Stordalen Mire near Abisko, Sweden - III_Palsa_N1_1 | ecosystem: Environmental > Terrestrial > Soil > Palsa > Peat permafrost | place: Sweden... | reverse complement strand
AAAACCTTCATCGGCGATGGGTATCGATCAATGCTGCTGTCGGATTACGCAGCCGCATATCCTCAGCTAAAATTGACGGTCGACCTTGGCAAAAACGTACAATATATGGCGATGTGGGCCTATATGGAAGACCCGAACGCTGTGCAATTCAATTCATTTGCGAATTACCGGCGTAAATGGCTCGCTTTTCATTATGTTGACTGGAATATCACCAACCGAGCGTCAATTGCCTTCTTTAATGCCGTTGTGGATGAAGAAGCAAACGACCAGGGCAAGCTACATGGGTTCGACGCTAACTATATCGATCCTTTGTATTTTTCATCGTCATTGGGGCCTTCAGGGGCGACAGTGCCCGATCATACGCTCCTTGGCTTTAACGGCAAATACAAAGTGCTTGACAAAACCACCATATACGGACAGCTACTTTTCGATCAATCTCTTTCGTCCGTCGACCATAGCAACGGCAACGCCTGGCAGTTGGGTGTGAGAGGATCAGACTTGTTTAAAGTTAGCCACCTCAACTACCTTGTTGAATATAACACCGCGTCGCCGTACACCTATTCGAATCAAAATCCGATAGTGAATTATACGGAGTTTAGCGAACCGCTGGCCGACCCTTTAGGCGCTAATTTTAAAGAATGCGTGGGCTTGCTGAATTATTCTATCTGGCGGTTCGATCTGCAGGGTGAAGTAGATTATGCCAAAACCGGGCTTAACATTGGCAACACCAATTATGGACAAGAAGTAATTCTGGCTGATAATACAAATATCCCCGCGGGCAATGGCGTAACGGGCCAGGGCCTTGCCACGACCCTAAAATATGCCGAAGGGGTAGTTTCATACGTTATAAATCCCCGATATAATTTCAGGATCGAAGTCAGTGGGTTGTTGCGCCAGGAAGTCAACTCCCAATCCGATACAAAAACAGCATATATTATGATAGGACTACGAACCGGTTTCAGGGATTTGTACCATGATTTTTAGAAGTTGTATCCGTCAATTTTAGCTTATTATGCCGATGAAAAACTTCTTCATTTTAAAATACAGTTTCGTCCTGATAGTGGCCTGCATTTTTGTGGCCAGTGCTGCAAGTGCACAGGATAATTATTTGCCTTATTCTTATGATTTTTATCAAAAGTTCAATGCTGAGCTTTATTCAACTTCAACAAGCGAACATACGGCATTAAAACCCTTCTTTTCGATCGACTCGGTTTTCAAATCGCGTTATGATTCGCTGATGAATTATGGCGCCGATAATAAAGATCACAGTTGGGGCTATAAAAAGCTGTTTAACGAACACCTGATTGATGTTAAAAGCCAGGGATCGACCTTTTATGCCGATCTTTTACCGGATTTCGAAATCGGGAGGGATTTGTCAGGCAATAAAAGTACTGACATGACTTCTCTGGGCTTTCAGCTGGGAGGCAGCGTGGGAAGCAAGTTTTTCTATAATGTAAGTGGTTATGCCAGCGAAGCTGTCTTTCCGGAATATTTAAATACCTACATCCACCAGGTTGGAATAGTTCCCGGGCAAGCTTATGACCGCACTTTGGGTCAAAACCCCGAATGGTATTATTTTACCGGCGTCGCATCCTATACGCCCAGCAAATTTTTGAACGTGGAGCTTGGGCACGACAAAACATTCATCGGGGATGGCTATCGCTCCGTGTTGCTTTCTGATTATGCATCGCCCTATTTTTTCTTCAGACTTACCGGCACGCTCGGCAGCATCCGGTATATGGCTATGTGGACCGATATGAACGATCCTTCAACTACCTCTCAATATGGCACCAACCGCAAAAAATTCGGCGTCTTTCATTACCTGGATTGGAATATAAGCAAGCGTCTTTCTTTTGGATTCTTCGACAGCCTTATAGGTTATTACACGGACGACAACGGGGTGACGAGGCCATTTGATTTCAATTACATCAATCCCATTATTTTCACAAAACCCATTAATAATTCCAGCTCCGACCCGGACAAGTCGCTGCTCGGTTTTACGGGCAAATACAAGATCAGCGACGGTATAACGGCTTATGGTCAGTTTGCTTTAGATGAATTTCATTCCTCCGACTTCTTTTCCGATGACGGCGCCTACGACAATAAATACGCCTGGCAAATGGGTTTTAGAGGGACACACTTGTTCGGTGTGCCCAATTTGAATTTTCTTGTGGAATACAATACCGCAAAACCTTATACGTATTCCGCGCGCTCTTCAATTGAAAGTTACTCCAGCAACGGCGAACCGCTTGCCCAGCCCTGGGGCGCGAATTACAGGGAGCTGGTTGGCCGCTTAAACTATTCGTACCAACGTTTTGATTTTACCGCTGAAGCCGATTTTGGCAGATATGGATACGATCTGAACGGCTTGAACGAGGGGAAAGATATTTTTGAATTGTACACCGATCCCGCGCAGACGTATGGGAATTACACCGGTCAGGGTTTAACAACCAATATGGTTTACCTGCAGGGAAAAGTTGCTTACGTAATAAATCCTAAATACAACCTGCGCTTCGAACTCGGATTTATATATCGTACGGAGCAGAACAGCGCGTATGACGACCATACAAACTGGGTTACCATAGGACTGACCAGTTCCTTCCGCGACATATACTACGATATAGCGAGTTTTAAACCGCATTGAGCCTGGCGTCGTGCCAATCATGAAATCGAGGGCAGTCTTAAGTCCTGAGTCTTGAGTCCAAAGTCTTAAGTCGGAAGAGAGCATACCTTGGGGCTTACGGCTAAGCGCAGTTGACTTGACAGTAGAACCGCTTTTAATCCTTCGATCCGGCGTGCTTAAAATGGGGCCTTTTTTGCATAATTGGGCGGGGAGGTGTTTTCATGTATACGGTTTGTAACTCCGGGGTGTAGCCCGTGTCTAAATTAAAACAAGAAAAGATGAACCAGCAAGCGACTGCTATACTGACGGTTGAAGGGTTAAACGTTAGTTACGGCGACTTTCAGGCTGTAAAGAACGTTTCATTCGATGTAAAAAAAGGTGAGATATTCGGCCTCCTGGGTCCAAACGGCGCCGGAAAAACCAGTACGCTCAGCGCGATTGAAGGTCTTTTAAAGCCCCAATCGGGCATTATTACAGTGGATGGCTACAATGCAAGTGAAAAGCCATTACACGCACGAGCCGGGTTGGGCGTTCAACTGCAGTCGACCAGTTTCCAGGGGGAATTGTATGTGATAGAAGTGCTTCAACTCTATTCGGGCATATACGGCCTGTCGCTCGGTAAAAACGACATTTTGGCCATTCTGAGAGATATCAACCTGGAGGATCAGGCGCAAAAAAAATTCGGACAGCTATCGGGGGGGCAGCAGCAAAGGATTTCGTTGGTCATCGCAACTATTCACAACCCGAAACTGGTATTGCTTGACGAACCCACTACAGGCCTCGATCCGCAATCACGCCGGCAATTGTGGGAAAGGATAGAAGCTATCCGCGAACGAGGGCATGCGGTATTGCTGACCACCCATTCCATGGAGGAAGCTGAGTCCGTTTGCGACCGCATAGCAATTATTGATCATGGTCGTGTTATCGAAATAGATACGCCGCAGGCGCTGATCGATAAACATCGCAACGAGCCCGAAGTGATTGCCGTTTCCCGGAGAGGGAGAGTGACATTGGAAGATGTATTTATCGCGTTAACGGGGAAAACGATCCGGGGGTAGATTTGAGTTCATAGCTCATGGTTCATAGTTCATTGTTCATGGTTCATGGTTCATAGCCGGAACTCCTGAACTGAATTTACGTATTTAATAACTACACAATAAATAAAAAATGGAGACCGTTGTACCAAAAACATCTGCAGTTTTTTCATCGCTGTTGCGTGCGGATTTTACCACCCAATGGCGCAACCGACGGGCGGTAGTGCTCACCTTGATCGTACCCTGCATCATACTACTCTCATGGAAAGGCTTGATCAATCGTGTTGGTGGTCCTTTTGTGCTGGCAAACGCAATTACCATCGGCCTTTTTGCGTCAGGCTTAATGGGTTACTCGAATACCGTGGCCCGCGATCGGGACAAGGGAATATTCCAGCGGCTGCGTGTTGCACCCATACCCCCCTGGACAATTATAGCCAGCCGCCTGTTGGTACAACTGGCGATGATCATCGTGGTTACAACAGTCGTTTTCGTCATCGGAAAGGACTTCGACGGGATTGGCTTAACGCCGGCTGCATACACGCTCACTTATTTCACTGCCATTATAGGCGGCTCTGTCTCCTTAAGCCTCGGGCAAATGATCGTAGGCTATATAAAAAATCCCGAAACAGTTAATTCAACTACCCGTTTGGTTTATATTGCATTTATTATTGTCGGGATGTTCGGAGAATTAAACCAATTAGGCGATGTCGTTGATCATGCTGTCCACTGGTCGCCGTATGGCACTGTTAAAACGATTCTTTCCACTGGGATGACGCCGGATGCCTGGAACAGCGATACCACCACCGCGCTTTTGGCGACCATAGGATATACCATCGTATTTACCACGTTGGGCATTAAATGGTTTAAATGGAATACTAAATAAGCAGCAGAAAATGAATTTGGTATTTTTAGCTTAGCAAATGCCTGCCAGCAAATAATTCCGAATGAGCAGGAGGAAGTAATCAATATTAGCTGATCCATACATTTTTCCCAGCTTTCCCTTGCGAAACGTATAAAGGATTGCGCCGTTTTTCAGGCATTCGATATGAAACTCCAGGCCTTCCACGTTCCACATTATGTAGAGACTTTCAGCGGCGGTAGGTTCAAATTTACCTTTTCTTTCCACATAAATGTCATCCATATAATCCAGTATCCGGGCCGCATTTTGGAGCACGGCGGGCGATGGAACAGGATAATCCAAATCTAAATTATTTAAAATCTCGTCGATTTCGGGGTGCATATAAAAGTGAAATGTAATCTCGCTTTTATACGGATAAGGCACCCGGAGGTTTCCGATTTTTTCGACTTCCCCGGCAATGGCTAAAACCCGCTATCATCCAGCGCGAAAGAATTTTGACGGGTCTTCCACTTACCCTTTGTAAAATCGGGAAAGGCCTGTGGCGTATTGCCTTCCGCGATCGATTTCTCCGACAGTGGGGTAATAACGCTCATGGTGACGGAATCGTAAACATCTATTGGCGTTTGTTTGCCCTGTTTTACCGCCTGCACAAAAGCATTGAAAACAAACCAGTCCATGCCGCCATGGCCGGCGCCTTCAGCATTCGCCGCGTACTTTTTCCAAAGGGGGTGATCATATTTGTTAAACCAGTCGTCAACGGCATCCCATTCGTCGTCCTTTTTCGACTGATGCTCAATGTAAACACTTTTTGAAACATCCATCCATAAGCCTTTAGTGCCCTGCACCCTAAAGCCCAGCGAGTACGGCCTTGGCAGGTGGGTATCGTGTGAAAGCAGCACCGTCTCCCCATTAGCACAATTGATCATCGTGGTAATCACATCGCCGTTCCTGTAATTGATCTTTGCGTTTTTATTGCCGGGCGCCAATTCTTCCACATAAGCCGCTAAACCCCGCGCCTTTGAACTGAAAGACACCAGGTTGGTAAACCGGTTCCCGCGGTTAATATCGGCGTATTGCATTAAGGGGCCGGCGCCGTGAGTGGGATAAATATCGGCATTGCGGTCAATATTAAATTGAGTTCGCCATTGTGCCTCACTTATTGCATTGGGACCAAACTCCACACCGTGTCCGTAAAAATGCTTGCCATCGTTAAAGAGCACATCGCGCAGGTTGTGCTGGTAGCCCCCTTCGTAATGTATCATTTCTCCGAATAACCCTTGTCGCACCATGTTCAGCACTGCCATCACATCCCGGCGGTAGCAAACATTTTCCAGTGTCATATAAGGTATGCCGGTACTTTCCGATGTATTTACCAGGTCCCAGTGATCCTGCACACTTAACCCGGCAATTACCTCGCAACCTACATATTTGCCTGCTTTTAGGGCGTCGGTCGCCTGTGGGTGATGAAACTGCCATGGGGTTGCGATGATCACGGCATCGATATCGTTGCGGTCGAGCAGTCTTTTGTAAGCATCGATGCTGCCCGTATACTCCCGGGGTAGTGGTTTGCCTGCTTTGGTAAATTGTTCCCGGCAGTACTGCAGCGAGCTTTCCTGTGTATCACAGACCGCCACGATATCCACATCGTCGCGGAGCAGACCCTCCCCTACATGGCTTCGCCCCCGTAAGCCTACACCAATGAAGCCAAGCCGCACTTTGTCTTTCGATGAAAAAAGCGTGCCCGATGGCAATATCAATACACCTGCCGCAGCAAGTCCTGTTTGCTTTACAAATTCCCTTCTTTCCATTGATTTTTCGATTTGAGTTTGAAGACGTCCTGATTTCAGTTTTGTTCCCGCTGCCGGAGCCCGGATTACTGAATGCCGTTTTTCAAATTAAATCATAATACTTGAATAAAGATTCCAAATTTTATAACTTTACCGCCGCTAAGCAGCATTGTTGTTGCAGGCACATTGCAATGAAAAAAATCAGCATTCTTCTATTTGTCACGGGGCTAATCGTAACCGTCGGATTGATCATTTACTATAGGTCAGAAGTAAATCCGGTTGATGCAGAACCAATGAGCATCAACCATGCCGGCGATATGATTTCCGACTGGCCTTTGTTCGTCGGTATCATCCTGCTGTTTGTGGGATCGGTATTTTACTATATCAGCCAATACGGCAAGAAAATCGACTAAATACCGGTTTCGCATCCCTTCCGGAACTTCGCATGCTTTCTCCATCGAGGGAGCCAATATTGGTCTGCGTCCTGTGCGATACAATTCAGGCATATTTCTTGATAGGTATTCTGTATGCCATCGTCTGTTATTTCGTCCATAGCATATGATCGAACCTCAAAGTTATTGCGTGTAACTTTTTTGTCCGGTCATGTTTATAATTACAAAAATGTGCCGGAACCGGTATATGAGCGAATGAAACACGCAACATCAAAGGGACAATTCCTGAATCGGGAAATTAAGACAAGCTTTGATTTCGAAAAGATCAGGTAAGCGCCGTGTATAATAATACCCTTCTCGCTAACCGAGCAGGAAGTAAGGTAGAATTCTATATCTCAACTCTTCCTGCATTTTATTTTCGGCTTCCGAAAACAAAAGAAGCTCCGGATGAGTAACCGGAGCTTCTTCTAAAAAAACCAGAATATTTTAGATTATTGCAACAAACAAGCTTCCCGCAGGAACGATCTTGGTGCTTTGAATAACGGAGAAAGGCATCAGGTAATAACCATGAGCACCCCATGGTGTTCCCCATTGGTTTTCTACGATAAATGCACCGCCACCTGAGATAGTGCTGTCAATCACATAACCGATGATTGGCGTAGCGTGGCCACCTAATAAGGAAACACCTTTGGCCAGTGCGCCGCTTGAAGTAAGCGGGTTGTAGGTGTAGCTGGTAGTGCTCAAACCTTCGAAATAAGTGTAAGCGCTGTTGTCATAGATGTTAAGACCCATTAAAACAGGTTTGTTGTTTAATAAAGCATTTTCAACATCAGTAACCAATGTAGTGCCGGCATCGGTAATTTCATAATACCCATGAGCAGTTGTGGTACCGCTGCTGGTAGTGCTGCCAGACTGTGCACCAATAGGGAAATTATCAGGAGCAACAGGTATGGTTTTTGATCCAAAGTTAAAATAAGTATATGGAGGGGTAGTATAAGGAGCGGTCTTTTTTGTAGCTACGTTATAACCATCTGATGATACCCATGGATATGGATATTGTGCATTGGTTGGTATACCCACAAAAGTGTAGCCATCATAGGTTAAAGCTTTACCGGTACCCGTATTATTGGTTAGGCCTTGCAGGGTTTCACCAATGTTCACCATATCAGCACCGTCGTCGGCGGTGATTTTTTCCTTCAGTATCACTACGCGTTCAACATAATATAAGAACAGCGGGCTGAAAGCACCGGAAGCACTGTTGCCTGAACCGTAAGAAGGCTCGTCTGAAGTGTTTGGGATCTCGGTTGCCTGAGCCTCTGTGATGGCATTAGCTGTGCTAAAGTTTTCAACAGCAGCAACAGTGTTGTTTTTGTAGTAATAAAGAATTTCATCTGATGTAGCACCGCAGAAAGATGTACATGCACCGATTTGTCCCTGGTCCCTGATTTGCGGGTGAGTTAAGATATAAGAAGTGTAGCGGGTGCCGCTGTAGGTTAAGCCATCAGACTCCAGCTTGTTTGCAAAAAGGTCGGTTGTGAATTTAGGCACGCTTGCCAACTCCTCGGCGGTCGCAGGGTTTAAGCCCATCCCGTGCAGCGTGGCCACGGTAGCAGGAGCTGTGCTTGCTGCTGGCTTCACTCCGTTTTTCGAACATCCGTAGAACATCAATACCGTAGCCGCTGTTGAGAGAATAGCTGTTAGTTTGAGATTTTTTTTCATTTTCTGTTTTTTTTTATTTTAGTTAATAGTTAATAGTTTGAAATAGCTTATTTATACCATTTATAATCACAATATACAGATTAATAATTCAATAAAAAATTTATTAATTATTTTTTTATTGTCATAGATAATGGCAGAATTGCTATAATAATCATAGCAAAATGGGTGATTTAGTACGTTTTTTGAAATTTAAATGGCGATTTTACTGTTTTTTTGAGATAATTTTTAATAAAACCATAACCTGCTTAGCTATTTTTATGATATTAATAATTTATCGATTGCATTTTGAAGAAATAGCAATTTGTAGAGAGATAATGTGTAAAATCAGTGTTACAATATACTAAAAGAACGCAGGGTAGGTCAAAAGGCGGTCGACCAAAGGTATAGGCGACAAAGAGGTCAAGTTTTTAAAAATCACAGAACTGCGGAAAAGTCGTCCGTCCAACTTTTATTTTAAAAATTCTGTTAACCAGCTATTAATCTGTAGTACAATTCTATTTAACCAAAACTATATTCTGAAAAATCGTAACGGAATCGAACTTGGCCCAGGGACGGCTTGAAGTAATTGTTAAAACTGTTTTTCCTTTCTTCAGGGCGGTAAACTGCCAGGTGCCCACCCCTGAATGCCCAGGCGGTGCGTTCGGCTGCGGAGGATATTCCTTATGATCCTGAAGCTTCAATATGGACGTGTCGAAGCTTGGTTTATTGAAGCGGAATCCCCCATCCACGCGATCAGGTAAGGTGAGTACAAAAGACTCACCGTTTGACATATAAAGTTTTTTACCGGAGTCATCTTCGGTGAGCTGTTTCACGGCCCCTGGCTGGGCACGGCCGGGGCTGTACCGGCAAAGGCAAGCACAAAGTGCCAACGAAATAAATATACCGGCAAGGTTGTTCTTCATAGGCGCCTGCATGATAATCATGAATTTGTTTCCCTTTGATGAGTTTTATATTTTATTTTGCACCTATCAAATATAAAAAATTAGCGATGATGTACATTTCAAGCGACGAGCAGCTGATAAAAGCGAAGGCCTTTAGTGAACTTCACAGCCAACCCGGCATATTTGTAATTCCGAACCCATGGGATGCGGGTTCAGCGAGGATATTGGCTACCCTTGGTTTCAAAGCGCTTGCCACTACGAGTGCCGGCCTTGCCTTTTCGTTAGGCAAGCCGGATGGCGCCGATGCCCTATCCCGCGATGAGGCGCTAACAAATGCAGCAATTATCAACACCGCAACAAGCCTGCCGGTATCCGCCGATCTGGAAAACGGTTACGGCGACGATCCAGAGGCCTGCGCTGAAACGGTGCTGCTCGCTGCAAAAGCCGGAATAGCGGGCTGTTCCATCGAAGATGCCACCAATAGACCGGATTCGCCTATTTACACATTTGAACATGCAGTAGCGCGTATAAAGGCCGCTGTAGCGGCTGCGCGCAGTTTGCCCTTTCCGTTTACGCTTACTGCAAGAGCCGAAAACCTAATCCATGGTCGGCCTGATCTGAACGACACTATAAGGAGGCTGGAAGCTTTTGCGGCTGCAGGAGCTGATGTGCTTTACGCGCCGGGGCTAAGAAGCCTGGAGGAGATCGAATCTGTTGTGAAGGCTGTAGCTCCAAAACCTGTCAATGTTCTGATGGGCTTAAGCGGCGTAAAAATTACCGTTAGTCAACTGGCCGATCTTGGGGTTAAAAGGATAAGCATAGGGTCGGCACTTGCCAGGGCGGCCTACGGTTCGTTTTTGCGAAGCGCCCGGGAGATCAGTGAGCAAGGCACTTTTGCTTTTGCCGAAGAGGCCGTGCCTTATGCAAGCTTTAACGCCCTGTTTATGTAATGCATGGCAAATGATTTAGCCTTCTTTCACCAATCAATTAATCCAGGTATTATTGTGATGCGTTTGCCCTGTTAAATAATGGTTGATATTGGATAATTAGTTCCGATATCACTACCTTTACATAACCTTTTATCGCTGCGATTATGAAAAATCTTTTAAACACCGGTTTATTCCTGGCTCTGTTAATCGGCACAGCATCGGCACAAACTGTTATAGCTGCAAAAAACGCAGGGAAATATATTGGGCGAACGGTGACTATTTGCGAAAAAATATTTGATGGTAAACTAATATTGCCTGCCAATACGATAGTACTGTATGCCGGCGGCTATGGGTCTGATCAACAATTATTAACGGTTATCATCCCGGCCTCAAGCCGGGGCAAGTTCGGCGGCCGGCCAGAAGCAGATTATTTAGGAAAAGATGTAACGATCACGGGTAAATTGATACTATATCGAAATAAGCCCGGGATCGTGGTGACTGCACCAGGCTATTTAAAACCAGTAATGGTCGACAACATGCATAACCCAATTATATCTGTTCGGAGGGAGTAGTATGGACGAAGTGTTGAACAAGCAATTCACAGCCACGTTGCAATTGAGCCCGAATAAAGGCGGCTGGACTTTTGTGATCTGGCCGGAGTCCGTAGCGTTTTTTAAAACCCGTGGATTGGTAAAAGTTCGGGGCACGGTTGACGGCCATCCATTTCGAAGCTCGTTTATGGCGCTGGGCAACGGCACTCACAAATTGCCGGTCAAAGCGGAGTTGCGGAAGGCTATCAATAAAAACATCGGCGACAGCGTCACGATCTTTCTGGAAAAACGCCTGTAGTAAACACCTTCTCGGGAAGCTAATAAAGCGTTTATTAGAAATCCGTCGCCTTCGTCAGCTAATAACCGGGAGGTTAAACTTCAACAATGGCGCCTGCATAGGTCAACCCTCCGCCAAAGCCTAACAACAGCATCTTATCCCCTTTCTTTATTTTCCCGGCTTGCCTGGCGAGGTCCCAGGCTAATGGAATTGAGGCTGATGAGGTGTTCCCAAACTGCGCAATACTTGTTAGCATTTTTTCCATCGGATAGCCGATTTCGCTTGCAACGGCTTCGATGATCCTAAGATTTGCACTGTGCAGGATGATCCAATCCAGATCGCTCAATTCCATACTGTTCTTTCGGAGCAGTTCGCCTGCGTTGTGGGCAATCGTTCTCACCGCCCATTTGAAAACCACTTTACCGTTTTGGTGAATTTTTCCATCCCGCTTGATTTCCTCGCCGTTAACCGTGGTAGCCGTTTGCGACAGGTAAAGGTCCTTACCATAGCTGCCATCGGTACCTGTAATGGTTTGCAATATCTTTGGTGTTTCCGACGGTTCAACAAGAGCCACGCCCGCTCCATCGCCAAACAAGATGCACGAAGTACGATCAGTCATATCTGTAAATCTCGACAAACATTCCGCACCATAAACCAGGATTTTTTTGTGTGTCCCGGCCGCCACCATGCCTTTTGCCAGGATCAGTCCATAAATAAAACCGGCGCAGGCAGCCATAATATCAATGCAGCCGGCATTGGGTATCTGCAGGGTGTTTTGCACCTGGCTCGCCATACTTGGCATCACCTGGTCGGCGGTGGTTGTGGCTACTATAATAAAGTCAACACCTTCCAGGTCAATACCGGGGTTTTCGCCCAACAGCTTGTTAGTGGCCTTTACACAAATCGAGGATGTGGATTCACCTTCCGCAGCAAATCTCCGTTCCCTTATACCGGTTCGGCTTACAATCCACTCGTCGTTGGTATCAATTATTTTCTCAAAGTATGCGTTGTCCACCCGTTTCTCGGGTGCATATGCAGCTATAGCAGTGATTTGCGAATTCATGTTTTTAAGGTTGCAAAAAAGGATAATTTCAAAGGCTAAGGTATAAATAATTGTAACATCCGACCACCAAAATTGGTTTGGCCTTTTGAGGGGGGGCTAAATCATTTTAATGCCTGTTCGGTTCGCTCAAGGTCAATTTTGAACCCTGGGTATAAGAAACAATGAACATCGATCCACATAGTTTTTTTAATTAAAGCGCTGGGCTTTGATTTTTTTAGTAAGGACATTGCCTGCATTCGCAGGAAAATTTTCCTCTCACATCGCAATTCAATGTTTAGAGTTTTGAATTCAAATAGTATTACTATTATAGAATTCATAGTCATTCTGTTAAATTATCATTATATTCGTAATTTGAACAGATGGTAGCTTACGAATACCTTTCCGATACTGAAATAACTGGATTGCTCAAGTCAGGGGATCGGGCTGCGTTTACTGAGATTTACAATCGGTTTAAAGGGTTACTCTATATATATGCCTGTAAAATAACCCGGGATGACGATATAGCTGAAGACCTTGTACAAGATATTTTCATATACCTGTGGGATAAGCACCAAACTATCAATTTTACGTCTTCGCTATCATCCTATTTATATAGTGCTATCCGGTATAAATTCTTTGACCTGGTAGATAAACAGAAAATCCGCGCAGATTATGTCGAGGCACTACAGATTTTTTTAGATCAGGGAGAATATATTACCGATAATTATATCCTTGAAAAAGAGCTGGCTGCAGCTATTGAAAAGGAAGTGGCCAACTTACCTGCGAAAATGCGTGAAGTGTTTTTATTAAGCAGAAAAGAGAACCTCAGCAATAAAGAAATAGCCGAACGGTTGGATATTTCGGAAAAAACTGTAAAAAATCAGATCAGCACGGCGCTAAAAATTCTCAGGATAAAACTGGGTTTACTCACATTTCTCTTCTTATTACTCCACTATTAAGAAAATAACATTTTTTTTATTTTATCTGGGACTATTGCCTGGGTTAACCTACATAGACCTGAATGGGGAAAGCTTAAACTCCTTCAACTTATGAAGAAACACAACGCAAAAGAGTTGATCAGTAAATATCTCCGGGGGGAAGCCACGCCGGAGGAACGTATACTGTTGGAGCGATGGTTTCAAAAAGACCTGGAAAGCAATGATTATACCCCGAGCCAGGATAGAATAACCAAAGCTGACCAAAGGATGGCGGCCAATCTACAGCGTCACATCGGGCCCCAGCCGGCCAAAACAAAAACCATCCCATTGTGGGCGCGCATTGCTGCTGCGGCTTCTATCTTACTATTCCTTTCTTTTGGCGCCTATTTTTTATTGTACAAAATGACTGGTAGCCAACAGGTTGCTCAAATCCATGATATCCCACCCGGCCACAATCAGGCTACGTTGACTTTGGCAAATGGCCGTAAAATCGTATTGACCAAAGGTTTAAAAGGGCAACTGGCCACACAGGGTGCGACGGTTATACAAGCCAATGAAAATAATATCAGCTATAATGCCGAAAAAAAACCTACGCAGATCAGCTATAATACGTTAGCTACGGCGCGGGGCGAACAATCGCCCTACCCGCTGGTTTTAGCCGACGGTACTAAGGTGTGGCTAAATGCGGCTTCCAATATTACGTTTCCAACGGCCTTTCCGGGCAAGGAACGTATCGTAAAAATCACTGGCGAGGCTTACTTTGAGGTGGCGCATAATAATAAGCAATCGTTTAAAGTCGAAAGCACGGGACAGGTCACCGAAGATATCGGCACGCATTTCAACATCATGGCTTATGCCGATGAGCCAGCTACTAAAACGACCCTCATTGAAGGGAAAGTTAAAGTGAACGAAATACTTTTAGCACCCGGTCAACAGACCGATGGCAGCCATATTCAAACCGTTAATACCAAAAGATACACGGCCTGGAAAAGCGGCGACTTTTATTTTGAGGACGACGCTATCCAAACCGTTATGCGGCAGCTTTCGCGCTGGTATAACATTGAGGTCAGCTACGAGGGTAATATAACAAAAGACGGTTTCAATGCACAAATCAGCCGCAGCAAAAACATCAGCGCTATATTACATATACTCGAAAATACCAAAGGCGTACATTTTAAAATTGAAGGAAGGAGGGTCATCGTTATAGAGTAATCACTACCATTCCATTCCGTGGTCGCATAAAAAAAGTCACCAGGCTGTAACCGGATGACTTTGAAAGGATCGCCCCAATAATTAATTAAAACTATTTAAGAACCGCGCCAGCCTCCCTGTCTTCGAAAACTAAAGGCAAAACGCACAACCCTAACTTAGCAAATGTACAAATTTTACTCAGCACACTTTGTGTTGCCACCCGGCTTTACGAAAAAACTCCTGTTGTTCATGAAACTAACCGCCCTGATGCTATTCGTAGCCTTTATGCAGGTAAGTGCCAGCACTCTTGCGCAAAAGGTTACGCTGTCCGAACGGAATGCATCGTTAACTACGATCTTTGAGCAAATCCGAAACCAGACAGGTTATGATTTCGCTTACACAACGTCAACGATAAAGGCTGCCAGGCCCGTGACTATCGACGTCAAAAACGTCGATCTGACTGAAGTATTGGAAAGGATATTTGCGGATCAGCCGCTAAATTATACCATAGAGAACAAGTCCGTTGCGGTGTCTATTAAAGAGCCATCCTTTTTCGACAGATTATCAGATAAGGTTAAAAACGCCTTCAAAATTCCCGCAGACATAGGCGGAACAGTAACCGATACACTTAGCAACCCCATAGCCGGCGCATCCGTTTCAATAAAAGGGACCAACATTACCACGCAAACGGATAGTAAAGGAAACTTTAATTTCCCCAATATGCCGCAAGGGAAATACACCCTGGTTTTTAGCTATGTAGGTTATGAAAAATCGGAGATCACCATTATCAATACCGGTACAAACACGCGCGTAGGACTCGTCTTACGCCGGGGCACTTCTCAGCTTGATCAAGTGCAGGTAGTCGCCTACGGCACCGAATCCAAACGATTCAGTGTCGGCTCGGTTGCTACCGTGACGGCCGAAGATATTGAAAAGCAGCCTGTGACCAACCCTTTGCTTGCATTGCAGGGGCAGGCTGCCGGATTGGTCGTCACCTCCACAGGCGGAATACCCGGATCGCAGGTAACGGTTCAGGTTAGAGGTCAAAATACGCTGCTCAATAATACCCTCAATAATTATACGAATTTAAAGCCCTATGACCAACCCTTATTTATAATAGACGGCGTTCCGTTCGCCTCGCAAAATAACAACATCAACCAAATAGCATCACTGGTAAGTACACAAACTTATACAGGGGGTAATATCCAACCCGGGGGAGGCTTCAGCCCTTTTAACAACATTAACCCGGCTGACATTGAGAGCATCAGCATATTAAAAGATGCCGACGCAACATCTATTTACGGTACTCAAGGATCAAACGGTGTGATCATTATTACCACTAAGAAAGGAAATCCCGGGGCCACTCATTTTGACCTGAATGTGAATACAAGCTTTAATTCAGCTGCCGATCCTGTTCAAATGTTAAATACGCAGCAATATCTGCAATTGAGAAAAGATGCTTATGCTGCCGACGGCCTAACGCCAGGCAACGATCCGAATAATTATCTCGCTTACGCTCCTGACCTTACGATTTTTGATCAGAGCAGATACACCAACTGGGAAAAGATTATTGATGGCAAAACCACCAATAATACCGATGTGCATGGCAGCCTGTCAGGCGGCACGGTTAATAATACTTTTATTATGTCGGCCGGGTATGACAGATCAACCTATAATTATCCTGGTGACTTTGCCGACCAGCGATTTACATTTCACAGCAACATTCACCATCTCTCCACCGATAAGCGGCTTACTGTAGATATGACCACTGATTTTGGTTACGATCAAAATAATTCCGCTGGGTACGGAGGCGGACAGGATATCGTGTTGCCGCCGAATCTGCCTGGTTTATTAACTCCATCCGGTGGTTTAATTTGGAACTACCAGGGAGTGGATTTGACCAGCGATCAGTTTTATAGCGGACTGCAGCAGCCTACCACCTTGCAGAATTATAATTTTAATGCCGCATTTCATATTTCCTATAAAATATGGAACGGGTTATCCATAGGCGCTGATGTGGGTTATAACCGTAACACTACAAACGAGCACAATATCGATCCGACTTCATCACAAAATCCCGCCGGGTATGATGTTATCGCTACTTCAACTTTTGCTAACACCATTTATCAAACCATCAACGTAGAGCCACAAATTAAATACAACAGAACTTTCGGTAAAGGCGTTTTGAGCGCGTTGATTGGTTCAACCTATAAAAAGAATACAAACTATTCAACCCAAATAGAGGGAAGCGGATATTCAAATGACAACCTGCTCGGATCAATAAACGGTGCTACAACATTAACCGCCTTTGATGGCTCGAACATTTATAAATATAGCGCTGGTTTTGCCCGTATAAATTATATTTATGACAGTGAGTTTATCCTTGATCTGTCAGGCAGGCGGGACGGCTCGAGCAATTTTGGTCCCGGCCAGCAATTTGGTAATTTTGGTGCTGTTGGCGCGGGCTGGATATTTACCGAGGAGAAAATTTTTAAAAGCTCCCCGTCTGTATTGAGTTATGGTAAACTATCGGGCAGTTATGGAACTTCCGGTTCCGACGGTATCCAGGCATACCAATACAACTCTTTATATAAAATTATTCCTTATTTCCCGGCTTTCCAGGGAATCATACCAACTTCTCCTTATAATCTTTACAATCCTGATTATAGCTGGGCGTTAAAAAAATCGTTGAACATAGCGTTAGACCTTGGTCTTTTTAATAACCATCTTTTATTTAATGCTACATACTACAGAGACCGAGAAAGTAACCAGTTAGTAAATTATCCTTTGCCCGTACAATCGGGTATTTCATCTGTGCTGGGCAATTTAGATGCGACCGTGCAGAACCAGGGGTTTGAATTTACCATCAACTCCACTAACATCAAAACCAAAAATTTTTCCTGGAAAACCAACTTCAATTTGACTTTTAACCGGAACAAATTGATCTCGTTTCCGAACCTGGCAAATTCTTCGTACAGCAGCCAGTATGTTATCGGCCAGCCTACCTCGATCGTTTACGGTTACAGGTACAAGGATGTAAATCCTACAACCGGGCTTTTTGAGTTTTACACGAAAGATGGAACAGTTACCTCTAACCCTGCCTATGGACCCGCTTCCATCGGTGGCGACGAGGTTCCGATTGCCAACCAGGAGGTAAGGTACATGGGGGGCTTCGGAAATAATTTCAGCTATAAACGGTTCAGTCTTTATGTGTTTTGTCAATTTTCCAGCCAGAATGCACCAAACTACCTCGCTGAAATATACAGCTCTAACCAACTTGGAACAGCGTATAATCAGCCTACGGCAGTACTTGGTAATTATTGGAAAGCGCCCGGAGATGTTGCCCAGTTACAGCGGCTGGCAAGTAGCCAGAGTTCCCCTGCTATATACCCTTCCGCGATTAAATTTGACCAGTCAAGCGGCGTTTACAGCGATGATACCTACCTGCGGGTGAAAACTGTTTCATTGTCGTACCAACTACCCGATGCCTTTCTTAAAAAGATTGATATAAAAGGGGGAAGCGTATTTATAAATGGCCAAAATTTGCTGACGTTCACCGACTATAAGGTTGGTGATCCGGAATTACCCGGTTCATTTACTTCTTTTCCGATACAGCGTATCCTGGCATTTGGTTTAAATCTTAAATTTTAAATGAAAATGGTTATGAAAAAGATATTTTTTAATATAAATAAATTAGTATTTGTTGTTATTTCATTTGCCGGGTTGATTTCATCCTGTAAAAAATTAATCGAGATTCCGGCAAATCCACCTTCATCAATTACCCAGCAGGAACAATTTGCCGATAGCGCAACAACTATATCCGCTGTTGCCGGCGTTTATACTTATGACCCGGGGAGCGGTTTTGCCTATAGCGATGGAAGTATGACTTATTGTGCCGCACTTTCTGCCGACGAATTGTCGACCATTATTTCCAGCGACGTTCAGCAATTTTATAGCTATAACTTAACTCCCGTAAACACGGAAATTACTAATCTATGGGGCTCCCCTTACCAAAGCATTTACCAGGTAAATGCGGTATTGGGCGGTATTACTAATAACAAGGCTTTATCTGCCTCGTTCCAAAAACAGATCACGGGAGAAATGGAAGTGGTACGTGCCTTGTATTATTTCAATATGGTTAATTTGTTCGGTGGGGTACCACTGGTAACTACCACGAGCTATGCTGCGACCGATCGTTTGCCGAGATCAGCCGCCACAGCTATATATGCCCAGGTAAAGGCCGATCTGGCAGACGCCAGGAAAAAATTAACGGCGACTTACCCCTCTTCAGGGCACATCCGGCCTAACCTGTACACAGCAGTAGCCCTGCTTGCAAAAGTTAATTTATACCAGCAGAATTGGCAAAGTGCCTATAATGAAGCCGATTCGGTGATCCGCTTAGGTGGTTATAATCTTGAACCTAACCTGAATAATGTGTTCCTGGACGGCAGTGTGGAAGCCATATGGCAATTGCCGGCAAATGGCCTGTATAGCGTATACACAGATGCGGCAAATTTTCAACCGCAATACCAGGGAGCAAACCCTAATTTCCTGGTAACACCATTTTTGTTAAGTGCATTCGAGACCGGGGATCAACGCCTGCAGGATTGGATAGGCTCGACATCTGTAAACAATCAGACACTTTATTATCCGAATAAATATAAAAATATAAGTCCAACTGCAACCCCGCTTGAAGATCAAATGATATTGAGATTGGGTGAGCTGTACCTGGTCCGTGCTGAAGCGGCGGCACATTTGAACAACCTCACCCAGGCTTTGGCGGATGTGAATACCATACGCGCCCGGGCGGGATTAGGCGCTGTAAATGCAACTTCGCAAACTGCGGCATTAAGTGCGGTTATGCATGAGCGGCAGGTAGAGCTTTGCTGCGAATGGGGCAACCGCTGGTATGACCTGAAAAGGACCGGAACCGCGGCAACTGTGCTTGGTTCAGAAAAGACTGGCTTTACCGCTAATGCTGAACTATACCCCTTACCGCAGACACAGATACAATTAGACAATAATCTAACCCAAAACCCTGGCTATTAATTAAGCCGGCAACACCAATAATTTACGCCAGGTTTTCAGCCAAAGCGACGGGGAGTGCCCGTGGCTTTGGTTGGTCGCTGCGCGCAGGGTTTACAAACACAAATAACGAATAGGATGAAAAAAATAATTTTATTGGGCATGGCCCTTGTTCCGGCGTTCGCGCTGGCGCAAAACAACAACTTTACACTAAATGGTAAAATAGATGGTCTTGATGAGCATGCTAAGGTCTACCTAACTTATTTTGAATCGGGCAAAGTACATAAAGACAGCTCGGCCGTACAAAACGGCGTCTTTCAGTTCAGCGGGACGGTAGCTGAACCTGTACTGGCGCAATTGATAGTAGATCATACTGGTACCTCAAGCCCAATAAGGAATGTCGACGAGATATCGCTTTACCTGGAGAAAGGGGTATTTAACGTTACCAGTACAGATTCTGTAAAAAGGGCAGTGATAACCGGGTCGAAGATAAATGACGATGAAAAAAAATATGAGGCGATGCTTGAACCCGTCCTGAATTCGGGGGCCGATTCCCGAAAAAAAATACGCGAAGTTCAGCAAGCCTACATTCAGCAAAACCCCGGTTCATATATAAGTCTTGTAACATTAATTCAACTGTCAAGGATGGATATGGATCCGCCGGCAGTTAAACAGCTCTACCTGGGCTTATCAGAGAATCTTCGGAACACACCCGACGGGAAGAAACTGGGCCAAAATATAGAGGCTTCAATTGCTACTGTGGTCGGCGCGCAGGCCCCCCTTTTTACACAAAACGACGTGAATGACAAACCTGTAAACCTTGCCGATTTCCGTGGCAAATATGTGCTGCTGGATTTTTGGGCCTCGTGGTGTGGCCCATGCCGCGCCGAAAATCCCAATTATGTAAAGGCTTACAATAAATACAAAGACAAGGGTTTTACCATACTTAGTGTTTCATTAGACCGCCCGGGTAAAAAAGATGCCTGGCTGGCTGCTATTAAGCATGATGGTTTGGAATGGATGCAGGTGTCCGATTTGAAGTTTTGGGATAACGCAGCTGCCAAATTGTATGATGTAGGGTCGGTACCCGCAAATTTTTTGATTGACCCGTCAGGCAAAATTATAGCCAAAGACCTTCGAGGCGATGAATTGACCAAAAAACTGGCTTCTTTATTTAACTAATAAACGTTCATAACATGAAAATCAGAAATATTTTAATTGCTGCAATGCTTGCAGGCAGTGTTGGTTCAATACGGGCCCAGGTTATCGCGCTGGATCCGGCCGTACGAACCGGTAAATTACCTAACGGCTTTACCTACTACATCCGCCATAATGAAGAACCTAAAAACCGCGTGATTTTTTACCTCGCTAACAAAGTAGGTTCGGTATTGGAGAATGAAGATCAGCGCGGCCTTGCCCATTTTATGGAGCATATGAACTTTAACGGGACAAAACACTTTCCCCATAATGAACTGGTAAATTATTTGCAAAAGGCAGGCGTACGTTTCGGCGCCGATATTAATGCCTATACCAGCTTTGATGAAACAGTTTATCAGTTGCCAATACCAACTGATGATCCGGAAGTATTGAAAAACGGTATTGAGATCATGCGTGATTGGGCACAGGAAGCCACCCTCGACCCGGTAGAAATTGATAAGGAACGCGGGGTGGTGCTGGAAGAAAAACGTTTGGGAAAAGGAGCTTCAGAACGTATGCGCCGCCAGTACTGGCCCCAGCTTTTAAATAACTCGCGCTATTCTGAACGGATCCCGATTGGTTTGGACACGGTATTAGACAATTTTAAACGACCAACGATAGCCAGTTTCTACCATGACTGGTACCGCCCGGATCTCCAGGCGCTGATCATTGTTGGTGATGTTGATGTGGACAAGATGGAGCAAATTGTGAAAGCTAAATTCAGTGATCTGAAAAATCCGCAACATGAAAGAGTGCGTACCAAATACAGTATTGAACTGACCGGCCGCAATCAGTTTATGGAAGTAACCGATAAGGAAATGACAAGTACTTCGGCAGAAGTTATTATTAAGCACATAACGGGGCCAATAACTACTGAAGCGGAATACCGCGAAAATATAGTAAGGGAATTGTTTAATGATATGCTGCGCGCCCGTTACAACGAGCTTGCAAGGCAGACAGTGCCGCCATTTATACAAGGCGGTACAGGCATAGGAGATTTGTTAGGCGGTCTGGATATGATCGATGCAAGCGTTGTTGCTAAACCAAACGAGTTAGAGGGCGGCTTTAAAGCGGTATGGCGCGAAGTAGAACGTGTTAAACGTTTCGGTTTCACCGTGACAGAGCTGGACCGGGTCAAAAAAAGCTACCTGAATAATTTGGAATATACTTTAAAGGAGAAAGGCAAAACGAACTCTGAAGCTTATATGAGAGAATACCTTGCTTACTTTCTGAAAAATGAATCTTCGCCCGGTATCGATGCCGAATATAAAATGACCCGGGCGGCGCTGCCAACCATCACGCTTGCGGATATGGATAAGCTTGTTAAAACTTACATCCGTAACGATAATAAAGATATTTTGATATTGGCCCCTGAAAAGGACAAAGCAGATTTACCGTCCGAAGGCACTGTTAACGACTGGCTGAAAGGGGTTGAGGCTGAAGACCTGAAACCTTATAATGACGAGGTAAGCAATAAACCATTATTGGTGCATGAACCTGTTCCTGGTAAAATAATTAAGGAGGAAAAAGATAATGAACTTAATATCACCACACTTACTTTAAGCAATGGCGTTAAAGTACTGTTAAAACCTACCGATTTTAAAAATGATCAGATTCTGTTCAGCGCGTTTTCTGCAGGAGGCACCTCTTTATATGCCGACTCAGATTTCATAAGCGCGGCTAATACCGGTGGCCTGATAGCGTCATTTGGCGTCGGCAATTACAATGCGATAGAATTAGGAAAATACCTTTCGGGAAAACAAATAGGCGTACATCCGTTTATTGATGAGCGGACACAGGGCGTGAACGGCGGCGGCATACCCCAGGACCTGGAAACTGGTTTGCAGTTAACATACGCGTACTTAACAGAACCCCGCAAAGACGAAGGCCAGTTCAGTAATACTATTCAGCGTTCAAAAGGCATCCTGGCAAACAGGGGTAATAACCCCGCTATCGTCTTCAGAGATTCGATAACCGCCATTATGGGTAGTTACAATATACGGCAGATGCCGCCAACCGTAGCCAGGCTGGATCAGGTAAACCTGGATAAAGTTTACCGTATTTACAAAGAGCGCTTCGCCGATGCATCCGGAATGACGTTCATTTTTGTAGGTAATATGGATACAACAGCTATCAAACCGTTGCTTGAAAAATATATTGCATCATTACCGTCAACAAATTCCCGGCAGCAGGCTAAGGATCTGGATATCCAC
>Ga0302309_10001357_pt1 | contig 22678 bp, 18 predicted proteins | sample III_Palsa_N1_1_FD_200453 | JGI IMG/M metagenome (GOLD analysis project Ga0302309, IMG submission 200453) | Peat permafrost microbial communities from Stordalen Mire near Abisko, Sweden - III_Palsa_N1_1 | ecosystem: Environmental > Terrestrial > Soil > Palsa > Peat permafrost | place: Sweden... | reverse complement strand
ATCAATTCCCCTGTCAGCACTGTTATTGTCACCTGTATCGTATGACCATGCCAATTGCAGATTTTTTACATTCGCTGTGTTAATTTGGGTTAAGGACGAATATCGGTTACCGGCCTTGTTTCCGCCATATACGGGCCAGTCATTATCCTGTACAAGCTGTTGCGAAGGATGTTTTTTTAACGCCAATGATATCAGTAAAGCCAGGCAAAAAAAAGGGGCTGCAAATTTCAGATAAAAGTAACTCATTATCTACGTTTAATGTTGTTTAATACTGGAATTGACATCTGGTGAAAATGTATAAAATTGGTAGTTGATATTCCATTTCATTTCTTCACCCGGCTTGATCTTTAATTTAATATAAGGCTCCGGGCAGGCTGTTGTTGTAATGGCCCAGAACAATAACTTTTCGAGTGGCTGATCTGCGGTTATTCTTAAGCCCGCTCCGGTTTTCCGGTTCTCTATCTTAAAGTCATAATCCTTTGCAGAGTTACTAAACCCCTGTAAACCGGCACTGTATACTTGTTCTCCCTTAACTAACTCACGCAAAAAATTTATCTCCGTACCATTGGTTGTAGCCAATGTGCCCCAGCCTTTGCCCTCAGCTTTTACTTCAAAGGGAAAAATGATTTTTAGGTTAGGGCCCGTAGGTTCCTTATCGATCATTGGGAAGTTATGATCAAAAACATTTGTTTCAATAATTCTTTTGCCCGTATTTTTTAAGCTATGTTCCAAAACCAATTGCGGTTTATCCTTTATCAGCCTTACAGTTTTTGTATAGATATAGGCATATCCGGTTAAATCACGCAGTTTCTGTATAAATTCAACGCGGTCCTTGTCCCGGTTTATGGTCCATTTCCCGCCATCTGTTATATCATAAAGCTTAAACGCCTCGTAGTTTTTTTCAACCGGTTTGCGCAAGAGCCCAACGCCGATCTTAATAAAAGTACCGCCTGGTTTTGCTTCGTCATAACCTATCGGATCAAAACATTCTACCGGGCCGGTAACTGCATCATGGGTTTTAGGCGAATAATTTTCAAACCATTGACCAAAATACTGGTGATCTTTATATTCGAGACGGGCTATAAGGCCCGACCAATCAAAACGGGTGGCCTGATAATACCCTTTTTCCGCGTCGGGTAAATATAAATTGGCTGTGACCAAACTGTTAGAGATCGTACTTTGAGGTGGGGGTCCCAATTGTGTTGCTCCGGTCAATAATGCTGGTATCAGGCAAAGAAAAAGGACCTTTTTTTTCATCACCGTATAACCCAACTTTTATAATCAAATCCTTTTAAAAAATTACCTTTAAGCATATTCTTTATGAAATATCTTTTAAAAATCAATAAATAACTGAATCAAATCGGATTATGATTTGAATATAATTTATACCCTGGCATCGTTATACAAATGCTGTTTTATTTGAATCGGGCACAGACTATAACTAATGTTAAATAGGGCATTACGGCCTTATTATGGTGCCATCCCTCTTGCGGATAGTCCATCCGCCTGCTTTATTATTTATAGGATATTTGGCTGCCAATTTTTCGTCTATATCAGTACCTAATCCGGGTGCCTCATTGACATACATATAGCCTTTTTTTAACTCGGGTGTTCCGGGGAAAACTTCTTTCACCTGGTCAGAGAAAAACACGGATTCCTGGATGCCAAAGTTCCATATGTTTAAATCAATATGACAATGTGCCGCGTGACCAATCGGCGAAACATCCCCGGGGCCATGCCAGGCTGATTTTACATTGAAAAACTCACCCAAATGTGCTATTTTCATCGCCGGAGTGATGCCGCCAACCTCCGAAACATGGCAACGGATATAATCAAAGGAGTGGTCGACCATTTCCTGCACAAACTCATTAGGATTATTAAACAGCTCTCCCATGGCAAAAGGTACCGTGGTACTTGCACGAAGCTGTTTCCACCAGCTCCTGTTTTCAGGGCTTAATGGGTCTTCAATAAAATAAGGGTCAAATTCTTCCAAACGTTTGCACATATTGATCATGTCCATTGGTTGTACACGCTCGTGCGTGTCATGCAACAGATCAATTTCTTCGCCGCAGGCTTTTCGCACTTCTTTAAATAGTTTAGGTATAGCCAATACGTAAGCGCGCGGGTCCATAAACTGATCGGTCTTTTTCCCAAACCCCGCATCTTTAAAATCGGGCTGTTGCGCCAGTTGCATGGAACCATAGCCACCCTGCTGTATCCTGACGTACCTAAACCCATCGGCCATGTACTTTTGTACCTGTGCAATAACCTCCTGCGTGTCCTTCCCATCTGCATGAGCATAGCAATCAACGGCAAAACGGGCTTTGCCCCCCAAAAGCTGGTATACAGGCATATTGGCGCGCTTGCCTTTTATATCCCACATAGCCTGGTTTAGTCCACTCAGGGCATTATTCAATACCGGACCGTTCCGCCAATATGAGCTGACAAAAAAAGCCTGCCACATATCTTCAATATCATCAACATCCCTTCCAACACAAAAATCACCCATATAATTGTTAATGGCAGTTACCACAACTTCGGCGCGCTGCGTAAATGTTGCACAACCCACTCCATAAAGGCCAGGTTCAGAGGTTTCTACTTTTACAATCACCAGGTTTGCGCCGCCGGGGTTCGTTCCAATAGCCTTCACACTTTTTATGGTCACGGGTGCCATTCCTTTTGCATAGGCGCTTTTGGCTTTTTCTTCTTCTCTTGCCGCAGCGGCTGCTGGTCCGCCAAATAAACCTAACAGACCTGCTGACGTTCCTAAGCCCAGCATTTTTACAGCATCGCGCCGGTTTAAGGCGGATTGATTTTTTGAATTATTCATAATTGTTAATTTTCGGTTATATGGTTCATGCAGAAGTGATAAGGTTTAAATCAGGTAAACGAATGTACCCAAATAGGTAGCATTTCAAAGACTAAGAACAGTGGAAATATTAATAAATTATTAACAAAGCAATAATCCGGACGTTATTTTACGACTGTTCTAAAACTTATTGTTTTGCCGGGTAATTAGGATAACCGGCAATTTTTTGATTGTTAAAAAAAGCACCCTGTATTAGCAGCTTTTGGCATAGATTTATATTTTATTTGCGGGCAGGTGTAAATTATTTTAGCGATAAGATATACTCTACCATCTTTTTAACATCGGCTGGCGGTATGGTAGCATGCGGTGCCATAGCTATCGTCCCCCAGTTCCCACTACCGCCCGCAATCACTTTTTTTGACAACAGGTCATAATTGGCTTCAGATGCGGGGTATTTTTTGGCCACATCTAAATATGCGGGCCCTACCAGTTTTATATCTAATTTATGGCATGCCAGGCAATCTGATTTTGTAACCAGTTCTTTTCCGGCCGCAATATCTTCGGCACTTGGTTTTTTTTCTACCGGGGCAACGGTTTTTGTAGTGATCACTGTCTTTGTGGCAGTTGCAGTTTTTTTTGTGGCCACCGTTTTTGTGGCCACTTTTTTATCAGTGCCCGTTGCCGGTTTTGTCACTTTTTTTGTGTCGGTCTTTGTAACCGTTTTGGTTGGGGTCACCACCTTTTTGGTAGTTTGTGTTTCGGTACTGGTTTGCGTCGGCGTTTGCGCAAATGTATAATTGGTCGCCAGCGTCAAAATAAAAATGCTTGTTAGTTGTAGGACTGTTCTCTTCATGTGTTTGGAATAGTAATATTTGTTGTTATCAATCAAAAAAAAGCAGATTTATTAATAAAGTATTAAAAAATGACTAACAACGATAATTAAGGCAATTTTCCCTCATCGGGTACTACCTCCCCGGGGCTTCTCCTTGTATAAACTGGCCAATTACTATAAAAAAGTGGCGTAATGAATCAACTATCCAAATTTATTTTGCTTATTAATTTCTTATTAATCCTTTTTTAGTCTTTTTCATTTTATTTGAGTACCAATTATAACTTTCTTAATACTAAAAATGATTTATAAAGCCAAAATCATGAAAAGAGTTAAAAATAACCTTTTAAAGAAATCAGTTTATAAAATTGTATTACGGGCAAAATGGCTTATCCTAACGTTAATGATGGTTAGCTGTACAATTTATGCCACAACTATCCGGGCAAAGTTGACCCGGGCCCGCACGTCTGATATTTTAAAAGAAAAAGGAAGGGATTATAAATTTAAAAATAAAATTTCACGTAAAGTTTTAGAAAATTACCTGGACAGGTCCATTACCATTCAAAATTTGCTGACAGATACAACAACCTTTGATGATAATTTAAGGATGATCAAAAATATAGGTGCAAAATTTATCGGGCGGGCGGTGTGCCAGTGGGGCGGCGAAGCCAATTTGTTGAAAAATTTTGAAACCGAGAAATCATTAGCAGCAAAAGTACACCAGGCCGATGCCGATATTGTATTACAGGCCTGCATTTTTGAGATAGTAACCGAACAGGTAAACCAAATTGCCATACCCGATTGGGCTTTTACAGCTTTAGGTATGCCTGTAGAAAAACGGAACTTCAGATACGATGATATGCTTTATCCCGATGGTAAATTTAAAAACCAATGGGGGAGAGGTTCGGTTCCTGATGTAAGCCGGCCCGAAACAAAACTGATGTTTTATTTTCTTGCAGTGTCATATATTGATGCGGGTATTGAAGGCATCCACTTTGGCCAGGTTGAGCTGATGAACAAAAACGATAAAGACCTGGCTAATTATGCCCAAATACTTACGCTGATACGTGACTATGCCCATCATCATGCCCGTCGTGGCATGGTTATTTGTGATGCGCACGTACCAGGCGGTGGTTTTGTGCGCGACGGCAAACTGCTGCTTGATGTTCACGCTTTTCCATTAAGGATTAAAGAAACCCCTGAAAAAGAACAGGAAGCGATTTTGGAAGTTGGCCATACTGATGCGCTGTATTTGCGGAGCAAAGGTGGTATTACACCCAGTGGCTGGAGTTGCGACCACTTGCCCTACCTGGTAGAGCTTGACAACTATGGGGGCAGTCAGCAACCGGGAAAGGCTAATGCGCCGGGTAGTGCCATCTGGGTGTGGGGCTATGATGAGATCAGTTGGTTTGCTAACCAAAGCAAACCATATCGCACCTACTGGCTGAATTATGCATATGACTGGATACATAAAACAGATCCGAATGGTCACTTAGAAATGCCCGGGGGCAGGCAAACATCAAAGCTGCCTCAAATGCGCTGGTATTACGCTAACGATCCCAGCGAAACAATGCCACATGGAATGGGGGACGAAAATACCATCCGTACGATATGGGCTAATGCCGAAAAGAAATAAATTATCCTATTTTCTACCAGATTATCATTTTACGCGAAAAAAATATTATAGATTTACTTAACCATTTATGAATTAATTATGAAAAAAATACTTTTGCTAAGCTTGTTTGCATTTGCTGCTATCCCTTCTGTAATAATGGCACAGGAGAAAGACAACACTTTAACCAAAAAGGAAAAGAAAGAAGGCTGGAAATTATTGTTTGATGGTAAAACAACTAAAGGCTGGCATACTTACCTGCGCGATACTGTGGGCTCAAAATGGCAGGTACAGGACGGACAAATAATATTCGACCCAACTAAGCCCCAAAACGGTGGGGGCTATTTGGTAACCAATAATGAATATGAAAACTTTGAGCTGCAATTGCAATGGAGAATATCAAAAGGCGGCAACAGCGGGGTGATTTTTGATGTACAGGAAGATCCTAAGTTTAACGAGCCGTATGTTACGGGGCCGGAAATGCAGGTGCTGGATAATATTGATGCCGATGATAACAAAAAACAAAATCATCTTGCCGGTTGCCTGTATGATATGGCCGGAGATGCCTCGGTTTCAAAACCTGTACCCGTTGGCGAATGGAACCAGGTAAAAATTATTCAAAACAAAGGCCATCTTACCTTATGGTTAAACGGCATACAAACCTATGACGGGCAAATTGGAAGCCCGGAATGGGATGCTATGGTTGCTAAAAGCAAGTTTAAAAACAAAGAATTTTACAATTTTGCTAAAGTTGCAAAAGGCAAAATCTCTTTGCAGGAACATCCCGGATCAAGCGGCTGGAAAAATATTAAGATTAAGGAGTTGTAACAAATTAAGCGGGATTTATAATCCTGAAAAAAACGCGAAGTGCAATAAAACAAATACCGGCTAAATTAACAATCAGGTGTCTACAATTTAAAATCAGATAATTTAGATCGGATGAAACAATTAAAACCAATTTTATGAAAGAAAAAGAAGAAAGCAAGGACACAACCTCACGCAGGGATTTTGTGAAACAAGGTGCCGTTGCAGCTGCTGCGTTTACTATTGTGCCCCGTTTTGTATTGGGCAGGGGCTATCGCGCACCAAGCGATACCTTGTATTTGGCTACCATTGGTATTGGCGGAAAAGGAAAGGATGATTTGGCCCACTTTACTAAAACAGGTAAAGTAAAAGTGGCTTTTTTATGCGATGTTGACCAGGTATATGCAGGCCCGGTTTTTAAGACATATCCCGATGCTAAACCATATATAGATTACAGGGAACTTTTTGAAAAAGAACATAAAAATTTCGACGCAGTTTCTGTTTCAACACCTGATAACAGTCATGCGCTTATTGCGTCGGCTGCCATGCAGTCAGGCAAACATGTTTACGTGCAAAAACCATTAACGCATGATATTTATGAGGCCCGCACACTTGCACAACTGGGGAGAAAATATAAAGTGGTGACCCAAATGGGCAACCAGGGGGCATCGGCCGATGGCGTTCGGCAAATGAGGGAGTGGTATGAGGCCGGGCTTATTGGCGATGTGCAAACCGTATATACCTGGACAAACAGGCCGGTATGGCCGCAGGGCGGTATGAAATGGCCGGAAAAAACTGCTACTCCTCCGGGTACTTTAGATTGGAACCTGTGGCAGGGGCCCGCTAAAGAAAGGACATTCCCTGCAAGTGCAGTAGGGGGCGGTATTGATCTGCTGCCATTTAACTGGCGGGGCTGGTGGGACTATGGCACGGGCGTAATTGGCGATATGGGCGCACATATACTGGAGGCACCTATGACTGTATTGGGCTTAGGTCATGTATCGGAGGTGCAAAGTACGCAAAGTCAACCGGGGCGTGGATTCAAATCTGAAGAGTTTCCGGATAACTGCCCGGCTGCAAGTTATAGTATATTAACTTTCCCCAAAAGCGAACGAACAAGCGGCCCTGTAAAAATACACTGGATGGATGGCGGGTTTATGCCGCCGCGCCCCGAAGAATTAGAACCTACCGATATGTTCCTGGCTGATGCTGAAGGCGGCGGCGGAATGATCTTTGTTGGCACCAAGGGTAAAATGATGGCAGGCTGTTATGCTTCAAGGGCGCGCCTGCTACCTGTTTCGCGTATGGATGAAGTTGTAAATTTACCTCAAAAGTACGCCAGGGTCCCCGGAGGTCAGGAAGGCCATTACGCGCAATGGGTAGATGCGTGCTTGGCAGGTTATGGAAAAATGGAGACAAGTTCGCCGTTTGAAAAAGCCGCGTTGGTAACAGAAAATATGCTGGTTGCAAACTTAGCTATCAGGGGATATAACATACCAAAAGCCCCTGTTGTAACTGCTGATGCTACAGGCGCGGCAGGTAATGGCGGTCGCGGGCATCGGTTAACTTATCCTGCACGCGGCCTTAATTTAATATGGGATGCCGCAAACATGAAAGTTACCAACTTTGATGAAGTAAACCAATTTGTTAAACGTGATTACAGGGAGCCATTTAAGCTTAGTGGCGTATAATTTTATCGAATTTGATATTTACGGAGGCAACGTTGTTACAGGTTGTCTCCGTTTTTATTAAACCGTTGTTTAAATTTATCAGTTTGATCTAAATAATAAAAGAGCGCGTTACTTTTAACCAAATACCTCTTGAAAGTTCCTGCATGATATTGATAGTTTAAACAGATGAAAAAAGAAAACAACTTATTTTGGACGGTTGTGTTACTTCATTTTTTACTGTTTGTATCCCCGGTATTTGTATTTGGGCAATCAACCGTCGCTTCCCGCAACGATCATATTTTCCCTTCGGCCCCACAAGCCGGGCGGTTCATTAACTTTGATGATCATGGATTTTTAATCAATGGCAAACGGGTATTTATTGTATCAGCCGGCATGGAATATGCACGGGTACCACGTGCGCTTTGGCATGATCGTTTACTTCGCCTTAAACGTGCCGGGTTTAACGCCGTTGAAATGTATACCTTCTGGAATTTTCACGAACCAAAAGAAAATCAGTTCAATTTCAGCGGAGATCATGACCTCGATGCTTTTTTAAAAATGATAAAGGATATGGGCATGTATGCCATCGTGCGGGTTGGCCCCTACTATTGCGGCGAATGGAGCATGGGCGGCTATCCCATTTGGCTGAAATTCAAGCCCGGACTGCGTGTACGTGAAGATAATCCCCAATTTTTAAAAGCCGTAGATAAATTTTTCGAAAAGCTTATGCCCATTGTAGCGAAAAACCAAATAAACAACGGGGGCTCCGTTATTATGGTGCAGTTGGAAAATGAGCACAGGGCCGCATGGGGCACGGTTACGCCCAATGGATATTTCAGGCATTTAATTGATAAAACGGTCTCGCTGGGATTAACAGTGCCGTATTTTTTCAGTGGGTTACATTCAGGTAATGACCCGGCCGGAGACATAAGCGATTTGTATGAACCCACACGCCCCAACCCCTGGTTTTCTACCGAATATTGGGGCGTATGGTACTTAAACTATGGCCCGCAGGACCAGGATTCAACGCTTTATGACCGCCGCACCTGGAAGATCATAGCCCATGGTGGCAACGGCTACAACGTATATATGGCCCATGGTGGCACAAACTTCGGCTATAATAATGACCGCGACATGGCGGCCTCTTACGATTACGGGGCACCTGTGGGGCAGGCCGGCGATTTGCGGCCTATCTATTATAGTTTTAAGCGCGCCGCCTGGTTTGCGCGCAGTTTCCAGGATGTTTTAGAAAATAGCACCGATGAGGTAAACAATAAGCCAACCGTATCAGACACGATTGTTAAAGTTACTGCCCGTAAAAGCCCGGCGGGTACGATAGCCTTTTTAGATAACCGGGACAGCGTGAATGTTCAGTTTAAAATAACTCCCCCTGCGAATAATCAGATCCGCGCATCATCGGAAATCAAACTGTTGGCGGGCGAAATTATGCCGGTAGTGCAGGATTTTCAATTAAACTCCGAAGTTAAATTGATTTGGGCCCCTGCCCGCATCTATAGCATTATCCCGCAAGGAAATACTACAACGCTATTGATTTACGGGAATGCAGGTTCATCAACCCGGTTATATTTTAGTATCTCCAAAAAAATAAAAATTATCAAAGGCTTGTTGAATTTGAAGATCTCAGGTGATATATTAAGCTTTGACTCTGTCATATCTGCCACATCGCCATTGGAATATAGCTTTGAAACAGGCAATCATCGTATCCGTATAATTGTAGTTAACGATAAAATGGCCTCGCACAGCTGGTTTGCGGAAGCAGGGGGGCAAAATGATATAATTATTGGCCCTGCTTATGTTGCCGGGTTAACCAACAGCAATAGTCAGGTAAACCTGGTAACAGAACAAGCCTGGGAAGATAAAAACCGGTCGCCGGTATGGATATTTAAACCGGCTGGGGATCCAATCAAAATAGAAGCTAAACCACAACAGGGCAAGCATATCGTTAAGCTAAAATTGGGTACATGGCAAAATAAAGATGCCGCGAGGGAGGCCTTGCCGGTAATGGATGATGATAAATGGCTACATAGCAATAACCCGCTTCAAATGGGTGCCGACGGCGATATATCTGCCGATGCGTGGTATCGTACAAAACTCCGGGTTGCAGAAACGGGCGACTATATCCTGCAATTCACAAACGTACGCGACAGGGCAGAATTATTTTTAGAGGGTAAACGAATAGATACAGGTTTTGTATTTAATAAAACAGTTAATGTGCATTTGGAAAAAGGCATAAATTATTTACTGGCAGTTTTTACCGCCCATGATGGGCGCAACAAGCTCATATTCCGCACAGGCGAAATAGATACCATTGATGCCAAAGGACTTTCGGGCCCGGTAACCCTGCAAAAAGCAAATGGAAGCGGGCCGCTGATTGCCGTAAATAATTGGACGATGAGCGGCGGCCAACTTGATATGTTCGGCGAAACCGGATGGAAGCTTGTGCCTTTCAAAAGCCCTTGCAGGCCCCAATTTTATCGCACAACATTTTACCTGCCCGCTTTAAAAGGAATACATCCGATTTGGCGGGTAAATACCACCAGTTTAAGTTATGGCTCTGTTTGGGTTAATGGACATAATTTAGGGCGATATCCCGAAAAGATAAAGATCAGCGGCATGTACATACCCGAATGCTGGCTAAAAACAGGAAATAATAAAATTGTTATTTATGAAGAGAATGGTGAACTGCCGGGCAAAGTTGCTATTGAAGCAGAAATTGCTGCCAGCCGGGATATACAATATTTGCGGTTCTAAAATGAAACAGTTATAGTAAGTTCCTATTAATTTTATAAATTTGTAATAAGCATATTTTAAGTATACATCAATTTTTAAACAATGAAAAAAATATTATTATCAGCCGTTTTACTTGTTTCAATAGTAGCAGTTTGTTGGGCAGCCACCTTTGATGGTGTTTGGAAAGGATATATTGAGGGACAATACAACCTGTCGCTTACATTAAAAACCGACGGGGACAAATTAACAGGCGAATTTGCTTTGGTTGATAACAACGCTAAATCATATAATCCTGATGATACCGGTTACAGCCCTTATGTAGCCGCACAACTGGGCAAAAATACCATTACAGATGGTAAAGTTGATGGGAATAACATTTCGTTCACCACTACTTTTAACGGCAAACCTGTTTATTATAAAGGCACCTTTGCCGACGATAAATTAGTGCTAACCACCACCTTTGGCAGCCAAAATATAAAGGCTACGCTAAGGCTGGCCAAATAATTAACTATTCAAAAGAGCGCTTTAAATATCAATAATTTATTTGGGGGCAAAATGAAGAAGTATGCATTGCTACCTGTTATCGTTTTCTTAATTGCTGCTGTATGCTATGCCGAAACCGTTAGCAGCAAATGGTCGGGTACTATTGCCCTGTTATATGATGTTACGGTAAACATAAAAGAAGATAATGGCAAAGTAACCGGAACAGTAACCACCGAGATAGGCGATATACCGTTAAACAACGGTGTTATAACAGGAAGCGATATACTATTTAAACCATTTTCTTATAACGGTTTTGCGGTATCGTATGTTAAGGGAAAGATAGACGGTGATAAAATGAATGTTGTAGTAGGTTTCCAGGGACAGAATTTTACCGGTACTTTAAAGAGGGTCAGGTAGCAGGGAAAGTTATCATACAGCCATTTACCATTGATGCCACTAAATACTATTTCTTTTCATCCTCAAACCTTACGGCGCTAAACAGCATTAACGGATCAATTGGTTTGGCCTTGTCGTTTTTAAAAACAAAGTAAACATCGTGTAAGCCGCTGCTTTCTTTTATATCGGTTTTTAACCAGTTTAAGCCAACCGGACTTTGATCCAGTTGTTCAACTTTGGTTTGTCCTAACAAAATGCCCGTTGGCGAATCAATATGTATCTCAATTAAACCGCCAGGGGTATTATCAAGCACGGTAGCCATGGCAGCCAGTTCCAATTGCTTAATACCAGTCATATCAAGCTTTTTAAAGGCGATATATCCATCTTTATACGGAATGATATTTGTTGTTCCGTTAAGTCCGTTAACTTTAACAATGGCCCCTTTTCTGACGGGGGCAAGGTCCGCATTCATTTGCGGGTTATGTAAAATGATGGTTGAAATGGTAGTTTGTTTGGGGATATTTTTATTCCCCCTATCGGTATAGGCTGCACGAATAACATAGGAACCATTACCATTATCATCTGCAGGTATTTTAGGTGTATAACTGCCTTTTACCGGCATGGTATTGATATTATTATTGGAAATATTAATAATATAGTTCACAATAGTACGGGCATCATTCAGCGTAATGGCCGGGTGGGCAGGCATAGCTATTGGCTTATTCCAGTGTCCGCTGCCGCCCGTACGGATGGTATGTGCCAAACGCTCAATTTCTGTTGGGTTATCTTTGTACTTAGCCGAAATATCTGCAAAGCTTGGTGCCACATTTACCGCATTAGCACTATGGCAGTTTTTACAATCAGTATGGCTTATTAATGCACGGGCAACAGCAAACTGTGTTGACGCGTCAACGCTGCTCTCCTCCTGCGCTACCTCCACGTAATCAAACCCTTCGGAAGTGTAATTTATGCTCATTGATACCTGCGCCGGGTTGATAGTGCCAGCCGCTAAACTGCCGTCTTCCTTGTCGCTTACGCTAACTGCATAATTGATTGGTTTATTATTAAAGTAAAAAGAATTGTTGTTTGCCAGTCCTATCTTTACAACAGGTGCCTCATTACCGGCAATTATTTTTACAGATTTACTATTACTTGCACCATGTATATCTGTAGCGGTTAACGTAGCCATAAAAACGCCCGGTTTGGTAAGTGTAATAGCCGGATTGGCGGCAGCATATAATTTAGGCTGTAAGCCTGCAGAAGTTACTTTCCATCTGTATTTTAGTATATCGCCGTCCGCATCATAAGTTCCCGCCGAGGACAAGGTTATATTTAACGGAACGGTACCGCCCTGTTTGTTGGTAGAAGCCATTACCGATGGCTTGCGGTTGCCTGCGTTATATTCAATACGTACCAGTTTTGCGTTATCACTTTTGCCAAACCAAACGCTGCCATACTCTAATACATACAAATCGCCATCCGGGCCAAATTTTATGTCTATCGGTTCAATAGGATGATAAGATGGCAGAAATTGCTCCATGTCTTTATAATCGCCATTTGCTTTCATGGCAATAGACATAATCCACCCGCGCGCCAAATCGGTAGCCAGCCATTTGCCTTCATAGTATGCCGGCCACGGGCGTTTTGCCTTCAGGCGGTCAGAGCGGTGATATATGGGGCCGCCTACCGAGCAGCGGCTCCCGCTGCCTACTAAAGGGAACTCCGTCGAAGCGGAATAAGGATAATAAATAAATGGTGGCGCTACCGGTGGCAGGTCCTTTAATCCCGTATTATTAACCGAGTTATTGATAGGTTTATTGGGGTCTTTTTTTGGGCCGATATCGCCGGATACGTAATCAGTAATGGGATATGCTGCATTGGGGCCCACAAAATATGGCCAGCCAAAAAAACCCGGTTTTCGTGCCTGGTTCAACTCGTCGTATCCTTTTGGGCCTATTTCGCTGTCCTCGGTCGCATCCGGGCCTATATCGCCCCAGTATAACCAGCCTGTTTTGCTGTCGATTGATGGCCGCCATGGGTTACGGTGGCCCATAGTATAAATCTCGGGCCGCGTTTTATCCATACCCTTAGGGAACAGGTTGCCCGCCGGAATAGTATAAGTGCCATTAGGTTCAGGGTGGATACGCAATATTTTACCTAACAGGCTATTGGTGTTTGCGGTACCCCGCTGATCGTCCCAGTGCAGCCTTTCCGGGCGTTCATCTGTTGATGATGACAACAATGCACCGGTATTATTGCCAACGGCAAGGTACAGGTCATGTTTAGCGTCCCAGGTCATGCCGCCGCCGGTATGGCAACAAACTTCGCGTTGGGTTTCAAATTGCAGTAATATTTTTTCTGAACCTGCCACTAAAGCGTCATTCTCAAATTTCCAGCGGGTTAACTGCCATTTTTTTTCAGTTGCATTGGAGTAAAAGGTATATAACCAGTGATTTTTATCAAAGTCAGGGTCAACAGTAAGCCCTAACAGGCCCTCCTCGGCTTCCGTAACTTTACCTTTTGCGCTTGTATATTTGGTATTAACGGGTATGTTTCCAACTACTTTGGTCATTTTAGTGATCGGATCAAATAGTTTAATAGCGCCCTTTCGTTCACTAATTAAAACACGCCCATCATTAAGCACTTCAAAGCTATTAGGCTCGTCCAGGTCGCCGGGCTGGGTAAGTGTTACTGGTGTAAAGCGGCTCTCATCCGGCTTTTTAGGGTCATCTCCTGTAAACCCTAATAAAATTGTCCTAATTGAAAAAAATATTATAACGGATAGTTTGATAGCTGACTTTACGGTAAACATTATTAATAGAATTAAAGCTGTAGCGAAGATAATAAATACCTGTTAACATCTGAATTATTAACGTGACCCATGGCTAAATAAAGACAAAAATGGTACCATTATGCTAATGACAAATTTTGTAGCTCAAAAGTGGAGATCGAAATTGTACATCGACGGATCATAGTGTATTCAAAACGCAAAAAGCCTTTAGACTTACGACTAAAGGCTTTCTGCGTTTTTTGTGGTATCAGCTGTACCAGAACCCTGCTTATAACTGCTTGATTTGCTGTTTATTATAAAGACATAAACCTAGAGGTATCCTCGTAGGTATCCTGCCTTTTCAATGTAAATTTTGTAATAGTTTACCTGCATTACAAAGATACTGATAATATGTATTGACTTACCTACGCTTAGTATTAAATATTAGGGGTATAAAGTATTAGTAAGATGGTGAAGCCTTGTTCATTGGCTATTTGTGGTTCTATCTTTAACATCTTTTGAATCTGATGATCATCTGTAACCGCAAAGGTAGCCCTCGAAGTCAAGTCAGTAAAGGGCTTTCGCGGCATAAACCCGCAAGCCTTGAGCGCACATGGCCATTTATTCCACGTTCCCTTGACAGCCCTGTCTTCTTCCGCTTTTGGTTGCTTAACAGAAGATCTTCTGAATTACTATGCCCGTTTTATAAAGTAGTCCGCCAATAAGTAGCAAGTTTGTGTTACCGCAAAACTACCAAGATGCCGGCGGCCAGGGGCAAATTTGCCATTGCACACAATGGTCGCCATAGTTTATAGCTCAAATTATAATATTAAACAGTACATTAAAAATAGATTCCTTAAATTTCCAAAGTGAATGTAAAAGACTACATAGATTTGACAACTTAGTTATTGAAACATAATTGTAGATTTACAATAGCAAACCAAAATGAAAGTTTTATAGCTTAATATGGCTTTAGATAATAAGTTAAGAGTGGCAAAGGAAAGTAATCATAATGCTGCTAAATATGGATTTATAAATAACTTGGCGGAATGGGTTATCCCGCCGACATTTGATTATGCCTGGGGGTTTGAAGACGATGTTTATGCAAAAGTGTTAGTTAATAAAAAGCGTGGCTTAATAGATTTACAAGGCCAGTGGATTATTCAGCCAATATTCGACGAGATTTATGGGTTCGATGAAAGAGGCTATGCTCACGTGCAATTTGCAGGAAAATGGGGATTTATCAGTAGTAAAGGAGACTGGATTATTAAACCCATTTATGACCAGTGTGTCACCATTTTTGATGAATTTGATTATGCACAAGCATATTTAAACGGAAAATGTGGCTTTATCAATAGAAAAGGTGCGTGGATTATTCCTCCTATCTTTGATAATTTAGCAATGTTCGACGCTAAAGATTTTGCAAGGGCACAATTTAATTATAAGTGGGGATATATTAATCGAGAGGGAAACTGGCTAGTCGAGCCGAACTATAATAGGTTGTGGAGTTTTGATGAACAAGATTATTCATTAGTTGAATTAAAAGGTTTAAAACGGGGATATATAAATCGTAAAGGAGAGTGGATAATTCAGCCAATATTTGATGAGTTATGGGGGTTCGACCCCAAAAGCTACGCTAAGGCGCAAATTGATGATGGTTGGGGATTTATAAATCGTAATGGAAAGTGGGTTATTAAACCTCAATTTACTTATTTGGATAACTTTGATGAAAAAGATTATACCCGCGCGCAAATTAATGATAAATGGGGTTTTATAAATCGTGATGGATTATGGGCTATTAAACCTCAATTTACTAACATAGATAATTTTGATGAAGCGGATTATGCTCGTGCACAGTTTAACGATGCATGGGGTTTTATTAATCGTCAAGGAGAATGGGTAATTCAACCAACATTTAAAGATATTCACGGCTGGTTTGATGAACAGGGTTACACTCGTGCAAGTATAAATGGGAAAGCAGGTTTCATTAATCGTAAAGGATTTTGGGTTGTCCCTCCCATATACACCAAAGTAAGCAGTTTTGCACAGAACAACTACGCAAAAGTTGAAACCGAAAGCGAGACAGGTTTAATTGACAGAATGGGCAATTGGGTGATTGATAGTGTTGTTGCTAAAATTCTTAAATGATTGAAGAAGTCAAGCTGTTTGATAAACTTATAAAAGGAACAGCAAATATTTATGACGTACAGACACTTATAAAGATTTATAAAAATAAATATCATCTGATAAAAAAAGAATCCGCATTTATTGAATTAGCTTGTTATAAGGAGTTACTCAGACGTTTAAAACTAAGTGTATTCAATGATAATAACATTACGAAGTATCCAGTTAGTAAAAAAAAAAACCGTGTTTCTGTAGAGTTTTACAACACTTTGCTATTTATCGAGCTAATAACAAATATCATGAAAATAGCTGATAAATACGGTGACATTACACAGCCTGCGCTGTATAAACAACCGGACCCTGGCTATTATGTTTCTAGAAAAACTATAATTCACATTATTTTAAGACACAACAAATATATAAATAGATTCGCTTATAGTGATTCAAAAAAGGACAGCGGCAGACCCTCATCCTTTAGCTTTGGAGCAATTGCTGAACCGATGTATTTATTGCTAATGACTTTAAATACGTTAACTTTTGATGACTGGAAAAAAACGAACGATGGAAAGAAGTTTATTGCTCATGTTGAAATTGCTAGGGTTAAGTATTCTATAGTAACAGATATTAATAAAAAAAATATAAAATCCTTTTATCCAAGAAATGACGGCTTGGATGTTGATTTTATAAAGCTTGAAAGGTGTTCGGATAAAATGGTATTATTTAAAATATAGCAGTGGATATAATAGTATTTTATAAAACGACCCAGACTTAGAATATTTTTAAACTTGTTATTATATATAATTAAACGTTAAGTAACTGTTGGCGCAGAAAAATATGCGCGGTGAATAAAAGCTATTTTACGTAATTTATTATGCTAAGCATTTGTACCAATGAAGAATCTGATCTAATTCTTCATAATAATAATCCAACTTTAAATTGAAATCATTAACCTGATTTTTATCAGTGTTCAAGATATCGGAAATATGTTCAGTAATTGCATTAATATATAATTTAAAACGATTATCATTTCCATTATTGCTATACCTATTCAGATCGGTTGACCCAAAAAAATTGTTTATGTATTGTTCATAGCGTAATTTAATTTCATTTAGGTTGTCGAAATTTAAAGCCGTTGTATGTTTAACGAATGAATCTATTTCTTGTCCTTTTAAATATAATGCCATAATTTTTAAAGAAATGTCCATTGTTATTAATTCCAATGTTGAACTTGGAACTATTTCAGATGTTTTTTCGCTTTCTGTCATAATTTAATTGCAATGAATGTACATTGCTCTGTAAAGTTACTTTGCAATTATTATTCTTCAAAATTTGTTCTATTAGATTTGACAATCGGCTGCCTTACTATGGACTTTACATCGTGTGATACTATGTTTTCAAGCAAAGTGGTCATATGCCAATTTCGCCCTGCTCCCCCGCGTTCTCTTTGGACATTAAAATTTAGGTTATCCTCATACAGAAATATAACAGAAAATCCGCTAACGCTATTGAACAAACCATTCCTTATTTAGCCGTTAAGCAACCAAAAGCGTAAAGCCGGGTAAAATGTCAAGGGCGGACAAGCCAGTAAAAAACAAAACCATCTGTCCGTTTATATACCCTTTACTTTTTATCCCGGCGTGGGCTATCTTCGCTGAAGAGGTGAATAAGGATTTAACTCAGCCTTTGTCCACGTTTCTTCTTCCTATTACGTTTAAATTGTTTCAGCGCAACTTGATCCATACTATCAGCATTGTTATCAACGCCGAGCAAATCCCCGATAAGATCGCCACCAAGTATAGCCGAATTACCCATCTGCTGCCGACCCGATTGTTGGATTGATAGATCTGCTCCGCGCTCGCCACTATGCTTTGTATTTGAAATGATAGGTTGGCCGCTATGCTCTCCAACTGATTGAGCCGCCTTGCTGTTGTTTCTATTTGCTTTTCCGATTTGATCCTGTAATTTTCCAGCGCCCTGCTGTACATCATTTCTATTTCCGGCAGTAACTTTTGTATCTGTGATAGCTCGCTCGGTTGCTCCGGTTGCGGCTGATTGTCCGGCTCGTTCAGACTGGTTGGCTCTTGTCCTAACATTTGCCTGGTGTATTGTTGTGCGATCTCTTTCTTGTTCATAGTTGATAGTATTTTTAACAGCCTGCCACTTGTAAGCATTTCCTAAATGAGCGCCTTTAAACTGCATTCCATCATAACCATAGGATATACCGCTTACAAAACCGGCACTGGCTTGGTTAAATAGAATATTAATACCCTGTGCTTCTAAGTGCGTGATAAATTGCTCTGCGGTTGGCTTTTGACTTAGTATGTTTTTTATAGTAACCTGCAACTTCATTTTTACAGACGGTTCGTCTGTTCGCTTCATCATTTCCAACTCGTTCTTAGTCATGGCTCTTTCCTTTGCCTGGCGACTGGATATTACTTCCGTTAATCCGTGTTGCTTTTCTAACTTCCGAAGTATTTGTTCGCTTCGCTGATAGTCTTTACTATCGGAAAGGACAGTACCATCATAACCAATGCGATTAACCAAAATGTGCATGTGGGGATGGTCTGCATCAAAGTGACGGAAGATTGCATACTGGTGTTGATTAAATCCCATTGCTTCCAGATAATCTTTGGCAATTGTTACCATTTTCTCATCCTTCAAATTTTCATGCGGTGGGAAGTTAACCGAGGTGTGATAAAAGTATTTAGCCAGGTTGGGCCTCAACACCCGGATCATTTTTACTTCATTCATAATTGTCCGCTCGTCGTGTTGAGCAAATGAAGTATCGAGCCACTTTGCTACACCCTTGTTTACTTTTTCAAGGTTATAATTAAGCGCTCCCCTAAAACCTTTCCCTTTGACCTGATCCGCTGTCATTTCAATAAACAGTTTAAAATATCCTTCTGCGTTTTTATTAATCCTAAAAGGATAGAAAGATAGGCCGGTGATAATTTGCCAGCGTGTAATTGCTTCACCGCTTGATTGAGATTTACGCCAACCTTATGAAGTTCCCGGTAAAGCGAGGCATTTACTGGTGATAACTTTATGGTTGGAAATCGTCCTGTAAAAGCTTTCTGCCTGATCCAGTTTGCCGGTGTCATTCCCGATGCTTCAGCATAGTTTAGGACGGTATCATTTTCGTCTTTTGTCAGCCGAATATTCACTTGTATGATCCTTTTTTCTTCCTCTTGTAATGTTGGCCTTCCCATGATTTTAGATTTTAAACGAAGTGCAAAATCAACTTAACTCCGAAGGAGCAAGCCGTTTAAGCGTAGCGAAAACATGGCTTGCTCCTAACAGATGAACACACATTTATTTACTGAAGCTAATCCGTTTGCTTTTTACTTCCCCTCTCAAAACTTTCATTATATCCTCGTAATTGTAGTAAAGGATGCCACCTATCTTACTAAATGGGATTGTGCCATTATCCCGCAAGGTTTGCAGAGTATTGTTTGAAATTTTCAATAGGTTCTTGACCTGATAACTTTTTATAAACTTCCTTGGCTCTTCAACTTGTCCTCTGCCGATTAACGTCTTCATTTGATTTAGCAATTGTTCCCCGAACTCTTGCAAATCTTCCTTAGTGATAATTTCTGCTGCCATAATATTTCTCTTTATTAAATTAAAAATTCAATCTTAAACTGCTTCAAGCTTTCCAACAATTAGACTTTCATTTTGAGCCATAAAGCAAAGTTGCCGCCTTTGTCTGAAAAAAATTCACCACCTGTACCTAACTGATGTGTTTTTTTATGTTGAAAACATCATTGTTAAGCACAAAAGTGATAATTCGATCTAAAAAAAATTCACACCTCATGTCTGAGGTAGGTGTTTTTATACAAAAATGAACTAAGGGAATTGGAAATTAATCCGAGTTTATCCGAGTCGGACTTGATATTTTACAGAATGCACAATATCATATTGAATAGCAAGGTATCGCACAATGCGATACCTTGATACTTTTATCATACGCTACTTAAACTAAATTCAATTGATAGCTTACGGACCTGCCAGCTCCTACCTGGATAAGGATACCCATTTCGTTTAGCTGTTGTAAATCGCGGGTAGCGGTGGCTTTAGAAGTTTTGTTGATGCTGATGTATTTCTTTGCTGTCATTCCACCTTCAAATCCCTGGTCGCCTTTTTCCATCATCTTATTGATAGCTTTTAATTGCCGGTCATTAAGCTGGTACTTATAACGGTCAAAAAATTGCGCCTTTTTCAATGTAAACTCTACCATAGCTTTTGCATCCCGCTGGGCTTCCAAAATCACCGAAGCAAAATAATTTATCCAGCCAGTGATTTCGAGCGATTTTTGTGCTTCTTTAAGTGCGTTATAATAAGCAGATTTATTACCCTCAATAATTTTAGAAAGACTAAGCATTACAGGTCGCCCCAATGATTGTGACAAGGCTTTTTCTGCAATAGCCCGGCCGATACGGCCGTTACCATCTTCAAAAGGGTGTATAGATTCAAAATACAAGTGTGCCACCGCAGATTTAAGTACTGCTTCGGCAACTTCTCCCTTTAAGGAAAAAGTGGTCGTATTGTACCATTGAACAAAACGCTTCATTTCCGGGGCGACTTCCGAAGAGGGGGGCGCTTCATAGTGTATGATCTCCCGTCCATAAGCACCAGAAACCACTTGCATTGGTTCGGTCCCCGTTCTCCATTGGCCGGAATTTATATGTTTTGAACCTGCCATCAACATTTCGTGCCAATCCAATAACATATCTAATCCCAAAGGCTGATCGTAGGATTTACGCACTTCTATCATCAGTTTAGCTATACCTCCGGCACGTTTGTCTTTAACATAAATGAGGCTATCATTTAACCCAAGGTTATTTCGGATAGACGACATTACATCTTCACGACTTATAATTTCGCCCTCGATTTCTGAGGTTTTAACCGCTTCGAATAACATCAGCTGTAGTAATGTTTCTTGTTTTAGGTCCTCGGACAGCCCTAAGATTATTCCATTTACCTCACCAATCTCTTGTGCTAATGATTGAATTAATGGTTGTATTTCCTGAACTCCGTAAACAAAGTCTGGCCATTTTTGAAGCTGCCAATTATAAGCCATGAGCCGATTATTAATTTATTCAACTCAAATATAGTAATAATTTGAGCCGATTGTCTGAATTAATCGGCTCAAACTTTTTATTATGTAACTATTATGTTAATCAGTAATTAGGCTAATCTTTCTCGTAGCGCAGCCATATCGTCGCTTACCTTTTGCTCTATCACTTTTGCATAAATCTGTGTCGTACCAATTTTGGTATGACCTAACATTTTACTTACTGTTTCAATGGGTACATTGTTAGATAGGGTAACAGTTGTGGCAAAAGTATGCCTGGCTATGTGAGAGGTCAGATTTTTATCAATAAGGCATAAATCTGCAATCTCCTTAAGATAACTATTCATCTTTTGATTGCTTAATAACGGAAACAACGTTCCGTTACTTAAAGCCCTGTAATCATTCTCATACTTTTTCAGTATAGCAATAGGTTTTGGTAATAGCGGTGTAGTCACCGGCACCAATGTTTTTCTCCTTTTGGTTTTAATCCACAAACCCTGATCTACTCCCACAACCAAATTACCAGCTTTCAGATTAATTGCATCGGTATAAGCTAAACCTGTATAACAACAGAAAACAAAAAGATCTCTAACGTAATCCAACCTGGGAAGAGCGAACACTTTAGTTTCTAAAGCCGATAACTCTGTCTTGTTGAGATACTGGCGTACCTCATGTCTTATCTTTATTCGATAGCTAAAGAAAGGATTCTTTCCTATCCAGTCAAGACTAATAGCCAGGTTCAACATTTTTTTCAAGCGTATAAGATGCGTCATCGCCCCGGTATTGCCAATCGGCTTTTTGTTCTTTTCAGGTTGATAGTCACGCAGAAAATTTTCGAAATCAGAGAGGAACTTAAAATTAACATCTTTTAAAGACAAGTCTTTTTTACGAAAACGTGCGGTAATAAATTCTGAAAGATACCGCTGAGTAGTTAAATAATGGCTTAGCGTATTTTCATTCAGCTTATGTTTCTCTCTCTCATTGTGAAATTTGAACAGCGATTGCAGCGTATGTTCAATTTCTTCAACACGCAGAAATGTAATTTTAACATCCTCTGCCGTAATTATTTTCTTTTTTAGTTGAAGTTCCCGGTAGCATTCTCCGAGTTCGGTCCTAACCTCTGATAAATAATTATTCAGAGATTTGGTTTCATCCTTAGCGCCTTTACCTGCTCCCTTTCTCATATCCCATGATTTTGGATCAATCCATTGCTTTAAACCAATAAGGATACGGTCGGTGTTTACGGTAATGCGAGCGTACACGGGGGCCTTGCCCTCCTTTAATTTATCCTGACGGATAAGAAAATGTACACCAAATGTGTTTGTTGTTTTCATTTAATACTGTTTGTTTTGTTAC
>Ga0302309_10001355_pt1 | contig 22721 bp, 20 predicted proteins | sample III_Palsa_N1_1_FD_200453 | JGI IMG/M metagenome (GOLD analysis project Ga0302309, IMG submission 200453) | Peat permafrost microbial communities from Stordalen Mire near Abisko, Sweden - III_Palsa_N1_1 | ecosystem: Environmental > Terrestrial > Soil > Palsa > Peat permafrost | place: Sweden... | reverse complement strand
GCAGAAGCCGGAGTTGGAGACCATTATTCCAGAGCTTATGACGTGGTTGGAGGCTCATGGGTATGAGCCGATCCTGGACCCGGAGAGCGCGGCGTATGTGAACCGCAGCAATGAGGCGGTGGAGCGGCCGGAGATGCCGGAGCGCGAGCCGGTGATTGTGATCTCGCTGGGCGGGGATGGGACGCTGCTGTCGGCGGCGAGGGCGTTTGCGACTACGGGGACGCCGATCCTGGGTGTGAATCTAGGGTCGCTGGGATTTTTGACCGAGGTGCCGCTGACGGACCTGTATGCGACGCTGGATGCGTGGCGGGCGGGGACGGCGGTCGTCGATACGCGGAGCATGATGGCGACGGAGCTGGTGCGCGATGGGCTGTCGTTTCGGCGGTGGGATGCGCTGAACGATGTGGTGATCGCGAAGGGCGCTATTGCGCGCATGGGCGCGTTTACGATCGAGCTGGATGGGCAACTGGTGGCGGAGTTTCGTGCGGATGGCGTGATTGTGGCGACGCCGACGGGGTCGACTGCGTATACGCTGGCGGCGAATGGGCCGATTCTGATGCCGAGCGTCGATGCGATGGTGCTGACGGCGATCTGTCCGCATTTGCTGACGATTCGTCCGATTGTGGTGCCGGGGTCGAGCGAGATTTCGGTGACGGTGGATGTAGTGCCGCATGAGACTTATCTGACGGTGGACGGGCAGGAGGCGGTGGAGTTGTTGCTGGGTGATAGCATCCACTGCCGGAGATCGGAGCTGCGGGTGAATTTGCTGCGGCTGCATCGGAATGGACTGTTTAGTGTGCTGCGGTCGAAGCTGAGCTGGGGTGAGCAGTAGATGTTGGTTGAACACAGTGGCCTTTAGGCGAATGGGATATTGCTGGATAAGCAACCTGTGTGGCGCAAGTGCAATCCCAATGAGCTGACAGCCAGGCGCTCGAGGTCCTCCTGTTGTACGCGATTTGCGAATGGAGAATTTCGATGAGCATGGATGCGAAGGTGTCTCGCCGTGATGCGATGGCGAAGCTGGGTGCGGGGATTGCAGGAGTTGCGGTGGGTGGGGCTGCGGGTGCGAAGGCGCAGACAGCTAATGGGGAAAAGGCGAATACGTCGGCGCCGTTTGTGGATCCTACGACGAAGTATCCGAAGCCGCCATATGACACGACACAGCAGCCGTGGCCGGGGTTGGCTAGCAAGATGATGCCTCCGCCGGACCATGGTGAGACGAGCTATAAGGGCTCGGGGCGACTGATGGGGCGCAAGGCGCTGATTACGGGCGGCGATTCCGGCATGGGGCGTGCGACGGCGATTGCGTATGCGCGCGAGGGCGCGGATGTGGCGATTGTGTACTACCCAACGGAGGAGCCGGATGCGAAGGAAGTGGAACAACTGATTCACGCGGAAGGTCGCAAATGCATCAAGATTCCGGGTGATCTGAGGAATGAGAAGTTCTGCATTGAACTGGTGGCAAAGGCTGTGGAAGGACTTGGAGGGCTGGACATCCTGGTGTCTAACGCTGCGCGGCAAACGCAGAGCCAGATGATCACAGACATTACGAATGAGATATTCGACTCGATCATCAAGACGAATATCTACGCGCCTTTTTACATCATTCGCGCAGCGGTGCCGCATATGCAGCCGGGGTCGGCGATCATTGCGACGACTTCGGAGCAGGCTTACGATCCACTCCCTGAGCTATTTGCGTATGCGCAGACCAAGGCGGCGACGATGAACTTCGTGAAGTCGCTGGCGAAGATGCTGGGCCCGCAAGGGATTCGTGTGAACGGCATGGCGCCGGGACCGATCTATACGCCGCTGCAGGTTTCGGGTGGGGCGACGGTGGAGCACTTCAAAAACTTTGGCGCGGATTATCCGTTGAAGCGCGCAGGGCAGCCGGCGGAGTTGGCGTCGATCTTCGTGCAGCTTGCGGCGAATGATGCCAGTTATACGACGGGGAATATCTATGGCGCGGGTGGCGGAATGGGCCAGCCGTAATCACCGGCTGCTCGCGGGCTTCTAAGGGAACTTGGTTGGAGTGTCGCGCGTACACTGTGGCAGCGCGTTCGCGGGTATCTTCGCGGACAAATCGACTTCAACAAATGGAGCGAAGATGCCGATTCGCAGCCCTGAAGCATCCCAGCGACTTGCGGGAAGAATCGCAGGCTTTACTTTGTTGCTGCTGATCGCCAGCGGACTTTGCGGGATGTTTGTGTTTCAGCGAAACCTGGAGGTTGTCGGCGATGCAGTGGCGACGGCCCGCAATCTGCTGGCGCATGAGCGGGCGTATCGGGTTGGGATTGTGTGCGAGATTGTGATGTTCAACTGCGATATCGTTCTGGCTCTGGCTCTGTATGCGCTGCTGAAGCCAGTCAATGAGACGCTCGCTCTGCTGGGGGCATTCTGGCGTGTGGCGAATGCGATTGTGCTGGCGGCTGGAGTTGCGGCGATCCTGACGGCCCTGCATACGGTGAGTGGAGCTTCCGGGTTGAGCGTCTTCTCTTCGGATCAGTTGGCGGCGCTGATGAACATCCTGCTGAACGTTCACAGCAATGCATCGCGGATGGGATTGCTGTTTTTCAGCCTAGGAGCGGGCATGCACAGCTATCTGCTGCTGCAATCACGGTATATACCACGCATTCTATCGGGAGCGTATCTGGTGGTAGCGATTCTGCTGCTGGGCTTCGACTTTGGGTGGTTGATTGTTCCGCAGTTCGCCCGCCGGTTGGAAGCTCCCGTAGTTGTGCCTGACCTTGTGGTGGAGCTGGCAGTTGCGTCGTGGCTGGCGTTCAAGGGAGTGAGGATTGGCAGTTCTGAGAGTGGGCCGGTCAAAGGCTAAAACAGGTGGGTGATGACCTGGTTGGTGATCAGTGCAGCGACGTAGGCGACGATCGTCATGTACGTGAACTGGATGGCTGGGTACTTCCAGCTATTGGTTTCGCGGCGGACGATGGCCAGCGTTGAGGTGCATTGCATCGCGAAGGCGAAGAAGACCACGAGGGCTATGGCGCCGCCGATGGTCATGTCATGGCGGAGCGCGCCTTGGAGGCTAGCGGCGTGGGTGGCGGGGTCCATGCCGTAGAGCGTGCCTAGCGTGCCGACGATGACTTCGCGGGCGACGATGGAGCTCAGGAGGCCGATGCCTATCTTCCAGTTGAAGCCGAGTGGGCGGATGACAGGCTCGATCCAGTGGCCGATGTGGCCGATGATGCTGTGGGTGATGTCGGAGAACTGTGCACCATGGAGGGGAAGGACGCTGAGTACCCAGACGGTGAAGGTGCAGGCGAGGATGATGGTGCCGGCCTTCTTGAGGAAGAGCTTACCGCGGTCATAGAGGCGGAGCGTGAGGGACTGTACGGTGGGCCAGCGGTACTGGGGGAGCTCGAGGATGAAGGGGGCGGCAGAGGCTTTCATGACGGAGGAGTTCAGGAGCTTGGCGGTAACCAGTGCGGCGAGGAAGCCGAGTGCGTAGAGGCTGAGCATGACCATCGCGCGGAGACCGATGATGCCGCCGAGGAATTTTTGGTTGGGGATGAAGGCCGCGATGATGAGGGTGTAGATGGGCAGGCGGGCCGAGCACGTCATGAACGGGGCGACCATGATGGTGGCGAGTCGCTCGCGCTTGTTTTCGATGGTGCGGGTGGCCATGATTGCGGGAACGGCGCAGGCGTAGGCGGAGAGCAGCGGGATGAAGGCTTTGCCGTTGAGGCCGATGGCGCGCATGACGCGGTCGGCGATGAGGGCGGCGCGGGCGAGGTAGCCGGAGTCTTCGAGGATGCCTATGAAGAGGAAGAGCAGTAGGATCTGCGGCAGGAAGACGAGGACGGATTGCACGCCGTTCCAGAGACCGTCGCGGAGGAGGGCGCGGATCCAGTTGTCGGGGAGCGCGAGGGCGGCTTTTGCGCCGAGGTTGGTGAGGAGCGTTCCCATGCCGTCGGAGAGTGGCTGGCCGATAGTGAAGACTACCTGGAAGACGGCGAAGACTACGGCGAGAAAGATGAGCGGGCCGAAGACGCGATGGAGGAGGACGGAGTCGAGGCGGCGCGTCCAGAGGGCAGCTTGCGGGGCCTGGTACTTGGTGCGGCCGGTGACCTGCGTGGCCCAGCTTCGACAGGATGCGGCGGATTGCAGGATGGGGAGCTGGACGGGGCGAGTGCCGTCGTCGGGTTTGCTGCCGGCGCGGAGTAGGAAGTCGGGGATGACGTCGAGGCCTTTGCCTTGGGCGGCGCTGATGAGGGCGACGGGGTGGCCGAGCTCTTTAGCGAGGGCGAGAGTGTCGATTTTGCCGCCGCGGGCTTCGAGCTGGTCGGACATGTTGAGCAGCACGAGCGTGGGCAGGCCGATGGAGAAGACGGGCGCGGCGAGCATGAGCTGGCGGTTCATGTGCGTGGAATCGAGGACGAGGAGGACGCAGTCGGGGACGGGGACGCCGGGCATTTTGCCGGTGAGGACTTCGACGGCTACGCGGGCGTCTTCGGAGTAGGTGGCGAGGGAGTAGATGCCGGGTAGGTCAATGAGAGTCAGGTCGCTGCGGCCGATGGACTTCATCTTGCCGGAGTGATGCTCGACGGTGACGCCGGGGTAGTTGGCGACCTTCTGACGCATGCCGGTGAGGCGATTGAAGAGAGTGGATTTGCCGCAGTTTGGCGGGCCGATGAGAGCGACTGTACGGAGGCGCTTGGTACCGGCAACGACGGGAGGCGCGGCGGCGAGTTCTTCGGTCAGATCCGGGGTTGGCGCGTGGCAGCTCATGCGGCTTCCTTTTTGACTTGGGGCATAAGCTTCAGAAAGATATGTTTCGCGGTTTCGTTGCGGAGCCCAACTTCAACGCCATCAATACGATAGACCCGGGGGTCGCCGGCAGGAGCACGCCGCAGAATCTCGACGTGAGTGCCGGGGAGGAAACCGAGGTGAGCGAGGTGGTGGCTCACTTCTTCGGGGAGATCGATGCGTTCCACGATGCCCGCACTGCCCACCTTCGCGTTGCTCAAAGCTGTGACTTCCATTTGCGCCTATATCCGACCAACTCAGTCCTCTATAACTATACGTCAACCGGGGGTAGAGTTGCACACGGTGGGTGTTGGGGGGCGCAGGGGATCTCTATATCGCGGGAAGTGAGCAATCCGGGTCATCTTTCGCTGCGTACTTAAAGTAATTTTTAGCCAGGGTAGACGCTAGCGGCGATCCGCGCATCATAATCAGTAACATACCGAGAGTCCGACCTTATGGAAAGCTTTAGTGTTCGCGTCGAGAGACGTCTTTTGCTCCCGTGTCTTTCTTTTTTAACCTGCGTCGCGCGGGGTTGCTCCCGCTTGGGGGTCTTGTAGGTTATGCCCAAGACCAGCGCAGTTGAACAGTCCGAGGCACGGTATCGTGGGCTTCTTGAAGCAGCCCCCGATGCGATGGTTGTGGTCAATCAGCGTGGCGAGATTGTGCTGCTGAATGTGCAGGCGGAGAAGCAGTTTGGGTATAGCCGGGACGAGTTGGTGGGACAGCCGGTTACGAACATTATTCCAGAAGGCTTTGCGGAGCGGATTATTGCTGATGGCACGCGCACTGCGGCTGAGGCATTGGAGCAGCAGATCGGTACCGGGATCGAGCTGAACGCGTTGCGTAAGGATGGGACGGAGTTCCCCATCGAGATTATGCTGAGCCCGCTGGAGAGTGCCGATGGCATTCTCTTTACGGCGGCGATTCGGGATATTACGAGGCGCAGGGAGTCCGATGCGCGGTATCGAGGGCTGCTGGAAGCGGCGCCGGATGCGATGGTGGTGGTGAATCAGCTTGGCGAGATTGTGCTGCTGAACGTGCAGGCGGAGAAGCAGTTCGGGTATAGACGCGACGAGCTAGTAGGGCAGCGGGTTACGAATATCATTCCGGTGGGCTTTGCGGAGCGGATTATTGCGGACGGCACGCGTACCGCTGCTGAGGCGTTGGCGCAGCAGATCGGTACCGGGATCGAGCTGAATGCATTGCGCAAGGATGGGACGGAGTTCCCTATCGAGATTATGCTGAGCCCGCTAGAGAGTGCCGATGGCATTCTTGTCACGGCGGCGATTCGCGATATTACGGTGCGCAGAGAGTCTGATGCGCGCTACCGCGGATTGCTGGAGGCTGCGCCCGATGCGATGGTGGTTGTGGATCAGGCTGGCGAGATTGTGCTGTTGAATGTGCAGGCAGAGAAGCAGTTTGGGTATAGTCGCGATGAGCTTGTAGGCCAGCCGGTTACGAACATTATCCCAGTGGGCTTTGCGGAGCGGATTATCGCTGACGGCACGCGTACCGCGGCTGAAGCGCTGGCGCAGCAGATCGGTACGGGTATTGAGCTGAATGCGCTGCGCAAGGATGGGACTGAGTTTCCTATCGAGATCATGCTTAGCCCGCTGGAGAGCGCCGACGGCATTCTCTTTACGGCGGCAATCCGGGATATCACGGTGCGCAGGGAGTCTGAGGCGCGGTATCGCGGGCTGTTGGAAGCTGCGCCGGATGCGATGGTGGTGGTCGACCAGAGCGGCGAGATTGTGCTGCTGAATGTGCAGGCGGAGAAGCAGTTTGGGTATAGCCGCGATGAGCTAGTGGGGCAGGCGGTTACGAACATCATTCCGGAAGGGTTTGAAGAACGGCTGATTGCCGATGCTCTGCGGTCTACGGAAGATGCGCTGGCGCAGCAGATCGGCATGGGGATCGAACTGTATGGGCGGCGCAAGGATGGGAGCGGCTTTCCGATCGAGCTTATGTTGAGCCCACTGGCCAGCGGTGGCGGAGTGCTGGTGACGGCGGCGATTCGCGACATCACCGTGCGGCATGCGGCTGATGAAGCATTACGCGTGGCGCATCGGAAGTCCGAGTCGATTCTGAACAGCCTGAACGATGGGTTGGCGGTGCTGGACAAGAACTGGGTCTATACCTATTTCAACGAACAGGGCGCCAGGATAATCGGCATGCGGAGCGAGGAGTTGATGGGGCGCAATATATGGGACCTCTTTCCGCAACTGGTGGGAACGAAGTTTTATGAGAACTATCATCGCGCCGCCGATACCGGCGAGTCGGTCCATTTCGAAGAGTTTTTCCCTGATCCGATTAACCAATGGTTGGAGTGTCATTGCCATCCTTCTTCGGACGGATTGTCTGTTTACTTTCGCGATGTGACGCTGGCCAAGAAGGCAGATACAAACCTTGTGCTGAAGGTCGAGGAACTGAAGCGCTCGAACGAAGAGCTGGAGCAATTTGCTTACATTGCTTCGCACGATTTGCAGGAACCGCTGCGGATGGTGGCGAGCTATACTCAGCTGCTTTCGCGGAAATACAAAGGCATGCTGGACTCCGATGCGGACGAGTTCATTGCGTTTGCGGTGGATGGGGCCACGAGGATGCAGGCTTTGATTAAGGATCTGCTGGAGTACTCGCGAGTTGGGACGAAGGGCAAGGAGTTCGTGGCGATCTCGAGCGAAGATGCATTGAGGCAGGCGTTGAGAAATCTTCGCGGCGCCATTGAAGACTCCGAGACGGTTATCACGCATGAGAACTTGCCAATGGTTTTCGCCGATGAGGTTCAACTGGTGCAGCTATTCCAGAACCTGATTGGGAATGCCATCAAGTATCAGCAGGGCAATACTCCCGTGATAAACATTGCGGCGTTCAAAAACAGGAGTAAGCGATGGGAGTTTTCTGTTGGGGACAACGGACTTGGTATCGAACCGCAATACTTCGAACGAATCTTTGGCATGTTCCAAAGGCTGCATAAGCGAGAAGAGTTTGCGGGCACCGGTATTGGGTTGGCTATTTGCAAGAAGATCGTGGAACGTCATGGCGGATCCATAAGCGTTCAGTCGACTCTTGGCGAGGGTTCAACTTTTCACTTTGACCTTACAGCGGTTGAGGGGAGTGCCGCATGATCTCACTCCCGGAGGAAATTATGCCCGTAGAAGTTCTATTAGTGGAAGACAGCCCCGGGGATGTGCGGTTGACGCGAGACGCATTTCGCGAGACCAATGAATCCATCAGGCTTCACGTTGCTGTTGACGGCGTAGAAGCGATGGATTTTTTGAAGAAGAGGGGGCTATTCGTGGGTTCGCCACGGCCCGACTTTATCCTGCTTGACCTGAATATCCCGAAGATGGATGGACGGGAGGTGCTGGCGCAGATCAAGAAGGATAACGATCTGAAGACGATTCCCACGATCATTCTGACTACCTCGGATTCAGAGGCGGATATCAAGAAGAGCTATGAGTTGCAGGCGAACTGCTATCTTAACAAGCCTGTACAGTTAGAAGACTTTGAGAGTGTGGTGAAGAGTATCAACGATTTCTGGACAACGAAGGTCAAATTACCGCAGCAAAGGTAGGGCGGATGGTCAAGAGTTCGATCAAGACGGTGTTGCTCGTTGAAGACAACCCAGGAGATGCTCTCCTGCTCCGTCGCATGTTCCGCGAGGAGGGATTTCGCGGCATGGAGGTGGTCCATGTGGAGAGCATGCGTGAGGCAAAGATTTGTCTTGCAGCCAATGCCATCGATATTGTTCTGTTGGATTTGGGTTTACCAGATGCCCATGGGCTGGACGCACTGAGGCAAGCCCGCATTGCGTCGCCCCATATGCCGCTGGTGGTGCTCTCCGGTCTGGATGATGACTCCGTCGCGCTGCAAGCCATGCAGGAAGGCGCGCAGGACTATCTGACTAAAGGGCAGATAGAGCCGCGCGAGTTATTGCGCGCGATGCGCTATGCTGTCGAGCGCAAGGTGATCGAAGAGACCTTGTTTACTGAAAAAGAACGTGCTCAGGTGACGCTCGACAGTATTGGAGATGGCGTTGTTTGCGCGGATATCGAAGGAAACATTACGTTTCTGAATCTTGTTGCGGAGACGCTGACGGGGTGGTCTTTCCTCGAAGTCAATGGCAGACCGATAGCTGAGGTGCTTCGTATCATCAATGCAACAACCCGCGAGGTGATCCCTGACCCCATGGAAAGGGTGATGGGAGATAACCGAACGGAGCATCTGCCTTCAGACTCGATGCTGGTTCGACGCGACGACACCGAGGTTCCGATTGAAGATTCTGTCTCGCCGATCCGCAATCGTGAGCGAGAGGTCATTGGTGCGGTGATTGTCTTTCGCGATGTGAGCGCCGCGCGTGCGATGAGCGAGCAGATCGCGCACTCTGCAGAGCACGATTTCCTGACGGGACTGCCCAATCGCCTGTTGCTGAATGATCGTGTGAGCCAAGCTATCGCATTGGGGCAACGTCACTCCTACCAAGTGGCTGTATTGTTTCTGGATCTTGATGGGTTTAAGCACATTAATGATTCGCTGGGGCATGCGATCGGAGACAAGCTGCTTCAATCCATCTCAGAGCGTCTGGTTGAATGTATTCGCGCGGTGGACACGGTCAGCCGGCAGGGCGGGGATGAGTTTGTGATGCTCTTGCCGGCAGTGGAGAACGCGCAGGACGCGGCGCTCGCAGCCAGAAGGATGTTGGAGGCGATCTCCGAGGCGCACAGTATCGATAATCACGAACTCCATGTCACAGCGAGTATCGGGATCAGCGTATATCCCGAGGATGGTCTGGATGTGGAGACGCTGATACAAAACGCGGATACGGCGATGTATCAGGCCAAGGAGAACGGGCGACAGAGTTATCAATTTTTTGAAGCGGCGATGAATGTCCGTGCCGTCGAGCGGCAATCCATTGAAGAGAGCCTTCGTCGCGCGCTGGAGCGAAATGAGTTTGCGTTGCATTATCAGCCGAAGATAAACCTGCGAACGCGTGCCATTACGGGTGCTGAGGCGTTGATACGCTGGACGCACCCGACGCGCGGTGCGGTCTCGCCGGCACAGTTTATTCCGGTGGCGGAGGACTGTGGTCTGATTCTGCCGATCGGAGAATGGGTGCTGCGCGAAGCCTGCACACAGGCGCAGGCGTGGGTGGATGCGGGTCTTCCTGAGATAAGCATGGCGGTGAACGTTTCAGCGATACAGTTTCAGCAGGAAGGGTTTCTCCAGGGTGTCTTCGACACCCTGGAAGAGACCGGATTCGACCCAACCTGCCTGGAGGTAGAGGTAACCGAGAGTGCGCTGATGAAGCGGGCGGAGATTACGGCGGTGGTTTTGCAGATGCTGCGAGGAGGCGGGGTGAAGGTGGCTATCGATGATTTTGGAACAGGGTATTCGAGCCTCAGCTATCTAAGGAAGTTTCCGCTCGACGCCTTGAAGATCGATCAGTCTTTCGTCCGGCAGATTACGACGACGCCAGATGAGACGACGATCGTCAGCGCTATCATCAGCATGGCGCAGAGCCTTAAGTTGAGAATTGTGGCCGAGGGAGTCGAGACCGCGGAAGAGCTGGCTTTTCTTGAAGCTCACGAGTGTGAAGAGGCGCAGGGGTATTACTTCAGCAGGCCGGTACCTGCGGCACAGTTTGCAGCGTTGCTGGCAAATCAGCAGGCCCTTGCACTCTGACGAGAGCGGTGTTTCGCCTGCTTTTGGCGCGCGCTGCCGGCGCGGGCGACAATAGCGTGTCAGGAGTTCAACATGCCGTTAGAGTCTTTTGCAGTCGCTGAGCCGCAACCAAGCGTTCTTGGAGTTCTTCGTGCCCGAACCCGGGCGCTGCATGATCAGGTGGAGTCAGGCGTGGACCTGGGACGCGCGCTGGCGTCGCGGGAAGGCTACCGGCAGATGCTGGAGGGCTATTTATCGCTCTACCGGACGTTTGAGGTGGCGTTGACAGGCGCGCCAGCAGCGGTTCGTGAACTGGCTATGTATCCGCAGCGTGCGCGAGTGCCGCTACTGGAAGGCGATCTGCGGGCGCTTGGTGTGAGCGAGGCAGAGGTTGCGGCCGTGCCTGCCGCGACGGAGCTGCCCGACCTTGCAAAACCCGATGCGATACTTGGTGCGCTGTATGTGATTGAGGGTTCGCAGCTTGGCGGGCAGGTGATCTACCGCGAGATACAAGACAAGTTGCAGTTGGATCAGCAGCACGGCGCGGCATTTTTCTTTGGTGACGGAGAGAACACCAGCCGACAGTGGAAGCGGTTTCTCGCAGGGCTGGAAGAGCAGGTGTGCGATCCGGATGCGGCTGCCGATGCCGCGGCTGGGATGTTTCGATACTTTGAGATTGGGTTAAGCAAGAAATAGGGGCATAGGGAGAATCATGAAGGAAGAGATCGTCAATCTCGACAACTGCGCACGCGAACCGATTCACATTCCGGGGGCGATTCAACCGCATGGCGTCTTGCTGGTGTTGGAGGAGCTCGACCTGAAGGTTGTGCAGGTGAGCGAGAACATCCACGACTTCGTCGATGCGACGCCGGAGCAGTGCGAGGCGGAAGGGTTGAGGGCGTTTCTGGATGCGGAGCAGATAGGGCGTCTGCAGCGAGCGTTCGCTATAAGCGATCCTCGCGAGGGCAATCCGGTCCAACTACAGTTGTCTTCCAAGAAGAACGGCCTTCTGCTGGATGGGGTTGTGCATCGGCACGATGGCTTTTGCGTTCTGGAGCTTGAGCCAAACGCGCCACCGAACACGCACTACTTCAGGGATTTCTACAAGACTGTGTCTGCGGCGACGAATCGGCTACAGATTGCAGCGAAGTTGAGTGAGGTGCTGGAGGCAGCGGCTGAGGAGCTTCGCACCATCTGCGGCTTCGACCGCGTGATGATCTATCGGTTTTCCGCGAGCGGCGAAGGAGAGGTCGTTGCGGAGTCGAAGGTCGAAGGGGCCGAGCCGTATCTGGGGCTGTGGTATCCGGCGAGCGATATCCCGGAGCAGGCGCGGCGGCTGTATCTGCTTACCCCGATTCGCGTTATCCCGGAGGTTCCTTATACGCCGGTTCAGCTTGTGCCGGTGATCAATCCTGTTTCGCAGCGGCCAACCGATCTTTCCTACACGAGCCTGCGCAGTGTCTCGCCGATTCACTGTGAGTACCTGGTGAATATGGGTGTTTCGGCGTCGATGTCTGTGTCGATTGTGCGCGAGGGCAAACTGTGGGGGTTGGTGTCGTGCCATCATTTTTCGCCGCGCTTCATTCCATTTGAGACTCGCAATGCGTGCTTGTTTCTGGGGCAGGTGCTGTCGGGTGAGATCACACGGCGCGAAGTGGAAGCGGAGGCTGCATTCAGCGCCCAGGCCATTGGACTGGAGGCTAAGCTGCTGGAGCTGATGGCTGCTTCGCCGAATCCGCTACTGGGACTGGTGACGGGGTCGCCGAACCTGTTAGACCTCATTCCCTGTGGTGGCGCTGCTGTGGTTACGGGCGACAAGTTTCAGGCGGTCGGCATTACTCCGAGTCTCGAAGATACGCGCGCGCTTGTCCGTTCGCTGCGTGAAGCCCATGCGCCGGCAACGTTCACGACGCGTTCGATCAGGAACCACTATGATGCATCGCGCGATGTGCTGGAGACAGCATCTGGCGTGATTGCGCTGAAGGTGAAGACTGATCCGGAGAGCTATGTGTTGTTTTTCCGTCCAGAGGTCGCGCAGACCGTGCACTGGGGTGGCGACCCGACCAAGCCGGCCATGATGAGCGATGACGGCTTTCGGCTTAGCCCTCGCAAATCGTTTGCCGTTTGGAAGGAAAAAGTCGAAGGAACGTCGGCGCCATGGTCGGCGAATGAGATTCGTGTGGCGGATGAGTTGCGCAAACTGATTATTGCCGTGACGGCGAAGAGGAACCTGGTTGCTTAGGGCTGCACGGCGGTATGCTCGGCCTCGAAGGGCAGAAAGATAGAAAAGACGGTGCCGCTTGCGCCGAATTTGGTGGTGCTGCGCAGGGAGATTTTTCCCGAGCGTTTTTCGATCAGGTCGCGGGTGATCCACAGCCCGAGACCGGTGCCGGTGATGCCCTTGGTTGTGAAAAACGGCTCAAATATCTGCTTGATATTGAGGCGGTCGATTCCACGACCGGTGTCGGCGATTGAGACGCGGATGCCGAGCTTGCGTCGGGTCTTCCAGTCGCGCGAGTGACATAGCCGCACACGCAGCCTGCCGTTGCGGGGTGTGGCATCAATGGCGTTGCCGATGAGGTTTGCGAAGGCCTGGCGAATGTCTCCGGTGAGGCAGGTCAGCGGCTCTGTGAAGTCGTAGTCGCGGCTAAGCTGGATTTCGGCGGAGAGGATACGTGCTCGATAGAGCGAGAGAATCGAGTCCAGCATGTCGGCAATGCGCGCTGGAGCCGGGCCGGTGGATTGCCGGTGGAAGCGCAGCATCTGCGTGGTAATTTCGGCGACACGGGCAAGCTCCTGCTGGGCTGTATTCACATACTCGCGGGCGGAGCGGTCCAGCGATGGGTTGCTGGCCAGCAGATAGAGCAGGTTGGTTACGGCTTCGAGCGGGTTGTTGATCTCATGGGCAACGCTGGCGGCAAGGCGACCGGCAGTCGCCAGCTTTTCGTTGCGCCGTAGCGCCTCTTCCGAGAGCTTTTGGTCGTGGATGTCGACACAGGTACCGATCCAGCGTTCGATCTCGCCGGCATCGTCGCGTACGGCGACGCCGCGTGCCAGAAAGCTGCGGTACTGGCCGTCGTAGCGGCGGAGACGGTACTCCACCTCCAGCGGCTCGCCTGTGGTTAGGGAATGCGTCCAGCGCTCGCTTATGGCTGGTACTTCGTCCGGATGCACCATCTCCATGCTGCCGGCGGGGCGGCCATCGCCTGGGTCAAACCCGGCGTAGTCGCGGAATCTTGTATTGGTGTAAAGGAAGTTACCGCTGGGATCGGTGATCCACACGAGGTGCGGCAGACTCTCTGTAAATTCCAGAAATGTGCGTTGATCGCTGCCGCTGATGGATTCGATCGCTGACTCCGACATGAATTCGGTGTTCCGGTGATCCATCCGCTGAGGCCCGTTGGGAAAGAGGGGGTGTTTTATGGTGCGCCCGGAAGGATTCGAACCTCCGACCTACTGGTTCGTAGCCAGGCGCTCTATCCAGCTGAGCTACGGGCGCACATTGCAGAAGTGCAACTAAGTAAGAATAACCGAACTGGGGGCTTGCATCAACCCCTTCAGGCCGCTGGGGCGGCAGCTACCGGCTCAGGCTCGGGCTGGGATGGGATGAGCGAGACGCGCTCGACGATATCGAGGCCGGAGCGGCGGAGAAGCTGGTGGATGATCGGCTCGGTGAGGCGGGTGGCGTCGTACTCCAGGCGGACGGTCTTTTCGGCCTCGTTGAAGGCGAGCGAGCGGATTCCGTAGACCTCGCGCACGCGGCTGAGGGCCATCATGGCGGCCTCGGCGGGCGGTGCGCCGTAGCGATACATTACGTCAAGCTGCGTCATGGTTCGATTTTACCAGTGAGTGGGTCAGGCACCGAGGCGGTGCAGGTAGTCGACGATCTCAGGGCTGGTCCAGTCCTGGGCGCTGACGAACTTGCGGCGCAGGATGCCGTTGCTGTCGATGGCGTAGGTTTCGGGGATTTGGGCAGTGCCGTAGAGGGTGTTAATGCGTGCCGAGGGGTCGCGAATGGTGAGCAGATCGACGTGGTGAAGGGCGAGGAAGCGGCGGTAGGCGTCGTCGTCCTGGTCCATGCTGATGGCTACGATGACCAGGCCAGGCATCTGGCGCTGGAGGGCGAGGAGACTGGGCAGCTCGTCGATGCAGGGGGCGCACCAGCTTGCCCACAGATTGACCAGCACTACGTGGCCGCGGAGTTTGTTGAGGTCGACCGAGTGGGTGCCGTCGGTGAGGGTGAACTCCGGCGCGGGGCGGCCGATGTTCTGCGGGTGGTCGTTGCGGTCGCAGCCTGCGGTGAGCAGAAGCAGCGCGAGGGCGCTTGCGAGTTGTTTTGTGCGTGGAAAGCCCATCGGTTCCTATAATACGAAGCTGTGGCCCAATCTCCCAACGCAACGACGAAGCTGAGCCCGATCCTGGGGCTTCCGATAGAGGACGAGCGGGTGACGCCGCGAACTACGCCGGAGGTCGAATCGGAGGATGCTATCGACAGGCCGCAGCTAAGTGTGATCATCCCGGCGCGGAATGAGGCGGCGAATCTGCCTGCGTGTCTGGCGTCGCTGTTGGAGCAGGACGGTGCGGTCTTTGCGCTGGGCAGCGATTGGGAGCTGATTGTCGTGGATGATGACTCCACCGACGGCACGCGTGCGATTGCGCTGGAGGCTGCCACAGGTCGAGCAGGAATGCAGATGTTGGAGGCTCCGCCGCTGGAGCTTCGCGCCACGCAGCGCGCCTTTACCGGCAAGACCAACGCCTGCTGGGCCGGTGCGCAGAGCGCGCGGGGCCGGTGGCTGCTGTTTACGGATGCGGATACCGTGCACGAGCCAGGCGACCTCGTCCGGGCGATGCATGAGGCGAATAAACATAATGCGGCGCTGCTCTCGTACTCGCCACGGCAGATTGTGCACGGCTTCTGGCAGCGGTCGCTGATGCCGCTGATATTTTCTGAGTTGGCGAGTGTGTATCAGCCGGCCGAGGTGAACGATCCGGCCAAGCATGTGGCGGCGGCGAACGGGCAGTTTCTGCTGGCGGAGCGCGAGGCTTACTTTGCGGTCGGTGGCCATCGTATGGTCGGGCGGTCAGTGTTGGAGGACGTCGATCTTGCGTACAACATCAAACGATCAAAGCGGAATCTGTGGTTTCGGTATGCTCCCGATGCGTTGAGCACGAGGATGTATCGCGGATTTGGCGATATGTTTGAAGGCTGGACGAAGAATCTTGCACTGCTGTTTCCGCATGCTCTAGTGCTGGCAGCATGGCGTCTATTGGATATTTTGCTGCTGCTGCTTCCGGTGCTTTTATTCCTGTATCCCCACCTGGTTCTTTGGCAGCAGGGGGCGATCCTGGTGCTGTGGTTGCGCAACCTCTGGCGGTTTTACAGCCGTGTTGCGCGTTCGAACTTCAGCTTCGTCGATTGCGCCATCTCCGTTTTCGCGTTGCCGCTTTTCATTCTTCTGCTGGTCCGCAGCTGGATGAACCACAAGGTCTTCCATCAGGTAGGGTGGAAGGGAAGGGTTTATCGCTCCGGCCGCTGATTGCATCTGTGCCGAATCTTCTGCATCCAACCATTGTTGTGCCTGATTGACCACTTATGATTCTTCTTACCCGCAAAGCCGATTTTTCCGCCGCCCACTTCTACTGGAACGATGCCTGGACCGAGACCGAGAACGAACGCGTCTTCGGCAAATGCTCTAACCGTCAGGGCCATGGACACAACTACACGCTGGAGGTCACGGTGCAGGGCAATGTTGATCCCGTGTCAGGCTTTGTTGTGGACCTGAAGCAGCTGAAAGACATCATGGAGCAGGAGGTGGTTTCGGTCTACGACCACCGCCACCTGAACCACGAGGTTCCCGAGTTCAAGCATATTGTGCCAACGACGGAGAACATCGCGATCGCCATCTGGCGGCGTCTTGATGGCAAGATTCCCGGCGCGAAACTGCATCGTGTACGCATCTATGAGATGGCGGATCTCTTTGCGGACTTCTATGGAGAAGGCGCATGAGTCGCCCTATCGCGCATCTCTCGCGCCGTTATCACTTTGCGGCGTCGCATCGGCTGCATGTCGATGCGCTGACACCGGAGCGCAACCGTGAGGTCTACGGCAAGTGCAATAACCCCTTTGGGCATGGGCATAATTATGCGGTGCAAATTACGCTTTCCGGCCCCGTGGATAAGACCACCGGCATGGTCACCAATCTCGGTGATCTGGATGCCTTTGCACAAGGCGAGTTGCTCGACCTGTTCGACCACGCGAACCTCAATACGCTGGAGTGCTTTCTCGATCTCGTGCCCACAACCGAAAATCTATGCCTGGAACTATGGCGGATCTTTGCGCGGTATCCGCACGCAACGCTGGAACGAATCCGTATCGAAGAGACGGGCAACAATGCCTTTGATTATTTCGGCGAAGGTGCTCCCATAAAACACGAAGAGTAGGATCGAAGAGCAGATGATTACGAAGTTACCCATTGAAGCGCCAGGCCCCGAACGCAGCGGTGAGACGCCCGCGCAAGTCGCACATGAAGCGGCAAACGTCGCCCTCGGCAGCGCCACGATGCAGCAGTTATATGCCGAGTTGTTGACGCGGGTCGGCGAAGATCCGGCGCGTGACGGCCTGTTGCGCACGCCCGAGCGCATGGAGAAATCCATGACCTTCCTCACGCACGGTTATCACCAATCCATTGAGAAAGTGCTGCACGAAGCGCTATTTGATGTGGATTACGACGAGATGGTGATCGTAAAAGATATCGAGTTTTATTCCTTATGCGAGCACCATCTGTTGCCGTTCTTCGGTAAAGCGCACATTGCTTATGTGCCGAACGGCAAGGTGATCGGGCTAAGCAAGATTCCGCGCATTGTGGATGTCTTCGCACGTCGGTTGCAGGTGCAGGAGCGCCTTACGCAGCAGGTTGCGGAGGCGATTGACGAAGCGATCCAGCCGCAGGGCGTTGGCGTGGTGCTTGAGGCACAACACCTCTGCATGATGATGCGCGGCGTGGAAAAACAAAGCTCCAGCACGGTCACGAGCGCGATGCTGGGTGTCTTCAAATCGCAACTGCAAACCCGCAACGAGTTCCTGTCGCTTGTTGAACGCTCCCGCTAGGAACCCTGTTTATGAATGGCCTTTTAGTTCTTGATAAACCTGCGGGGATGACCTCGCACGATGTCGTCGCGATCGTGCGCCGCGCCACCGGCGAGCGCTCCGTCGGGCATCTCGGCACGCTCGATCCTATGGCAACCGGCGTGCTACCGCTGCTGCTCGGCAAGTACACGCGGCTGGCGCAGTTCTTCGGTAAAGCGGAGAAGCAGTACACAGGCACCATCCGCTTCGGCTTTGCGACCGACAGCTTCGACGCCGATGGCACGCCTTCAACCGAGCCAGCGCCGCTGACGCAATCACTGGAGGAGCTGTGCATTCTCGCGCAGCACTTCCATGGCGAAATGGACCAGATGCCGCCGGTTTTTTCTGCGAAGAAGATCAACGGCGTACCCGCGCACAAGCTCGCTCGCGCGGGGAAGGATGTGCCCGTCAAACCGGCACGCATCTTCATCCATAGGTTCGAGATCACAAGCCTCGAAGGCGATACAGCCGATTTCGCGATGCACGTCTCTGCTGGCGGTTATGTGCGTTCGGTCGCGCAAGAACTCGGCGTAATGGCTGGTTGCGGCGCGCATCTGTCGTCGCTGCGCCGTACAAAGGCGGGGGCATTTTCGCTGGATCAAGCAATCACGCTCGAGGAACTTAAATCGCTCGCTCCGGCCGAGATCGAGGCGCGTCTGCCGCACCCGCGAGCGCTGCTGCCGGAGATGCCTTCTGTGATGGTTGACGAACAGACCGCGGGCCGCATCCGCAACGGTATGCAGGTAAATGTGCCGGAGTTCTCGAACGCGGCGCAACTCAAGGTCTTCAGCGGCCCACGAGACCTGCTGGCCATCGCGCGCCGCATTGCCGGCACACTGGTTCAGCCGGAGATCGTGCTGGGCTAGTGCTTCAGCATCGGCTCAATCAAGCCTGCAACATTCGCCGCAACCTGCCTGTTTCCCTGCGCGGTGGCATGGGTCTGGTCGTCCTGCATATCGCCAGGCACACCATAGACCCCCTGTAGCAGAAACGGCAGCATTGGCACATGGTATTGCTTCGCCATCGCTGGATACATCGCGTTGAACTTTGCAATGTAATCCGGGCCATAGTCGGGCGGCAGCGTAATGCCCGCCAACGCGACCTTGGTGCGCGCTGCCAGCAGTTGCTCGATGATGCTCGCAAGGTTGCTCTTGGTCTGCTCCAGCGGTAGCCCGCGCAGGCCATCGTTCCCGCCGAACTCCACCACCACCAACACTGGATGCAGCGCAAGAACGCGCCCGATGCGATCGAGCCCATCCTTGGTCGTGTTGCCGCTTACGCCTTCGTTGATCACCCGATACGGGTAGTTTGCCTCGTCGAGGATCTTCTGTAGCGCATCCGGATAACTTTGCCCCGGATCGGTGCCAAAGCCCGCGGTAAGGCTATCGCCAAAGCACACGATGACCGGCCGGCCATCCGGCACCTGAGCCATTACAGGCTGCTGAATCGTGACCTGCGAGCTAATGCCCGGATCGGCCTTGCCGTTGTCGGCTTTGCAGCCGAATAAGCATGCAGCGCAGACGAAAGCGCTGAGGCCAGCTAAGATAGGGGAAACGACAGATCGCTGCACATTCCAATTCTACCGAGAGGTCCGCACCCTTTGCTCGAAACGAACGAACCTGGAACTGGAAAGAACCCGATGATCGTCGTGGACGCGCTGCGAAAGTCGCTGCGAACCGGCACCAGCAACGTAGAAATTCTCAAAGGCATCGACTTCACCATTGAACGCGGCGAGTTTGCCGCGATCATGGGTGCGTCGGGTTCGGGCAAGTCAACGCTGCTCGGCCTGCTCGCCGGCCTCGACAATCCCACCTCCGGCAACGTGCATCTCAACGGCACCGCCATCAGCTATCTTCCCGAAGACAAGCTGGCGCAGCTTCGCGGACGCACCATCGGTTTCGTCTTTCAGAGCTATCAGCTAATTCCTACGCTGACCGCGCTTGAAAACGTGCTGTTGCCCTACGAACTGAACGACACCACGGGTAATCGCAAGGCAGGCCTCGACCGCGCGCGCCAACTGCTCGAGTCCGTCGGTCTGACCGCGCGGCTGGATCACTATCCGGTACAGCTCTCCGGCGGCGAACAGCAGCGCGTCGCGCTGGCCCGCGCCTTCATCCTGCGGCCGCCTATCGTGCTGGCCGATGAGCCCACCGGCAACCTGGATACCAATAACGGCCAGGCCGTGCTCGATCTCCTGCTCTCGCTGAATCACGCGGAAGGCACCACTCTGGTACTGGTCACGCACGATCCCGCACTCGCAGCACATGCCACGCGAGTCATCACTCTGCGCGACGGCCTTGTCGTTGGCGATGCTCACCAGGTTCCATCCACGGCGCACCTCTAAAGGGGAGGGGAACAACGTTGGCCAGCCTCAGCTATTCCACCGCCTCTCGCATCGCTGCCCGCGAGCTGCGCGCCTCGCGCGGTAAGTTCGTGTTCGTCATTCTTTCGGTAGCAATCGGCGTCGCAGCGCTCACGGGCGTGCGCGGCTTCTCGGCGTCGTTTCACTCGATGTTGCTATTGCGCGCACGCAGCATCATGGCCGCGGATCTCTCCGCGAAGACCACCCGCCAGCCTACGCCGCAGGAGCAAGCCGGCCTCGACAAAATCACAATTACAGGCGTGCAAATGACGCAGGTCGCCGAGCTGATGTCGATGGCCTCTTCAGCAACCTCGCTCGACCCGCTGCTCGTCTCGCTCAAGGCTGTGGATCCAGACAAGTATCCGTTTTACGGCGATGTCGTCCTCTCGCCCACGATGCCGCTGGATCACGCGTTGACGTCCGATACCGTCGCTGTTGGTGATGATCTCTTGCTGCGCCTGCATCTTAAAATTGGCGACTCCATCAAGCTCGGCAACCACGCCTATCGCATCACGGCAGTGGTCGAGGAAGAGCCCGACCGTCTCTCCGGTAGCTTTGCCGCCGGGCCGCGCGTTCTGCTCTCACACGCTGCGCTGGCAAGCTCGGGACTGCTCGCCGCCGGCTCGCACGCATCACGCCGATATCTCTTCAAGCTGCCCGCAATAAAGACCGCAGCCGCACGATCCGACGAAGATGTAGCTGCGTTGAAGTCTCAGCTTGAGACAATGTTGCCCGAGGCGCAGATCACCGACTACCGCGAAGCAAATCCCGCCCTCACCAAGGGTCTCGACGGTGCGACCGGCCTGCTCTCCCTGATGTCTTTGGTAGCGCTGGTGCTAGGCGCTGTGGGTGTAGCGATGGCCATGCGCGCGCATTTGCAGCAGCGTCTGGACTCAATCGCCATTATGAAATCTCTCGGCGCACGCTCCGGCGAGATCATGAAGATCTATCTCTTCCAAACGCTGCTGCTGGGCCTTGCCGGAGGCCTGCTCGGCGTCGTTCTCGGCATCGGCGTGCAGTTGGTTTTCCCGCTGTTTCTCGCCAAGCTGCTGCACATCACACCGGACTTCCGCCTCGATCCACGCTCTTACGCCATCGGTCTCGGCGCGGGCTTACTCACCACACTGCTCTTTACGCTGCCGCCGCTGCTAGATATCCGTGGCGTGCGGCCAATCCTCATCCTGCGACGTGCCGTTGAGGTTAGCGATGACCCCTTCGCCACACGCCTCGCGCGCAAACTTCGCGGCTCGCTGGCGCAGCTCGGAGCCATCGTGCTCATCCTCGCCGGCCTCGCCTTCCTCGCCGCGCGCGTATCAGACTCACGCCAGGTCGGCGGGATTTTCGCCGCGGGCTTGGTAGTTGTGCTTCTAGTCTTGCTCGCGATGTCCGCACTCACGCTCTATCTGCTTCGCTTCTTCCTCAGCCACACGCGCTTGCATCTCCCTTCCGCGCTGCGCCACGGCCTCTCCAACCTCTACCGCCCCGGCAATCCCTCCGCCGCGTTGCTGGCTGCTCTCGGCCTGGGCGTAATGCAGATTGTGACGGTCTACATCGCGCAACGATCCGTCGTGCAGGAGATGCAGATCTCCACTGCCGCGAACCTGCCAAACATCTTTCTCATCGATATCTCCACCGACGAAGTCGCCGGCGTACGCACCGTTCTCGCGCAGCAACCCGGCGTCCACGGAACGCCCGAGATCATCCCCGTAGTCAGCTCGCGGCTCATCGCCATCGACGGCGTCCCCGCATTCCAGCTCAAGCTGCAACACATGCCGCGCCGCATGTTGCAATCGCTCAACCTCACCTGGGCGCCGACCGCAGATACACCACCCGCTGGTGATAAGGTCGTCCGCGGCGATTGGTGGACCGCGCAGCAATCCGCCGCCTCCGCACAGCATCCACTCGTTGCAGTCGAACGCATGGAGGCCGACCGCCTCGGCATAAAGCCGGGCCAGCAGATGACCTTCGCCGCACAGGACGCGCAGTTTACCGCGACCGTTGTCGCGGTCTACGAAGCCGACAGCCGCCACGCCTTCTCGCGGGCTGAGTTTGTCTTCCCCGCGCCGGTTCTCGCTGGCCTGCCCGTCGTTTGGTATGGTGGCGTACATTGCGACCCCGCCGCCACTGAACCGCTCCTGCGCGCGCTCTATCAAAGCTTCCCCACGATCACCGTCATCAACGTAGCGGCGACGCTTGAAACCATCCGCCAGGTCATCCTGCAGATCACTTACGTCATTCAATTCCTTGCGGCCTTCAGCATTTTCGCGGGCATCGTTATTCTTGCGAGCTCGATCGCCGGTACACGCTATCGCCGCATCCGAGAAGTGGTCGTTCTCAAGACACTCGGCGCCACGCGACCCCGCATCGCCACTATCTTTTCGATCGAATTCGCCGTGCTCGGTCTTGTCGCAGGATTCGTCGGCCTCATCTTCGCCAACATTCTCGCGCGTCTCATTCTGCTGCGCGTCATCCACTTTGACTACCACTTCCAGCCTTGGATGAACCTCGGCGCGTGGCTAACAACCGCTGCGCTCACTGTTGCCGCAGGTTGGCTTGCAAGCCACCGCATTTTAGGCCAGAAGCCGCTTGAAGTCCTGCGCGAGGAGTAAGTTGTTGCGAGGTTGATTCTTTGCCCCACTCCCCGTACACTCAATAAGGCGGCTGATTGTGGCTCCCGCCGAGCCTGCAGCTGCCGTTACAACTTGTCTGTATTGCCCTCTCGTTCAATGGTAGGACTAGCGACTCTGACTCGCTCGATCGGGGTTCGAATCCCTGGGGGGCAACTTACATAAAGATAAGTCATGAATAATG
>Ga0302309_10001353_pt1 | contig 22764 bp, 19 predicted proteins | sample III_Palsa_N1_1_FD_200453 | JGI IMG/M metagenome (GOLD analysis project Ga0302309, IMG submission 200453) | Peat permafrost microbial communities from Stordalen Mire near Abisko, Sweden - III_Palsa_N1_1 | ecosystem: Environmental > Terrestrial > Soil > Palsa > Peat permafrost | place: Sweden... | reverse complement strand
CCCCCCCCCCCCTCCAAAACAAAAACTCAAGGCCGAAGCAAGGTTTCCATGTCTTCTTTCTTGTAGTTGAGTTCATAAAATTCTTCTTCGGTCATACCTGCCCGGCGCAGATCTTCCCATCGAATTCCCCGTTTTATCAATTCAGAAACACGCGGCTTATTGAAGACCACGTAGGAGCGTGCATCCGCTTCAAGCTTGGCGCCTTTCACCAAAGGTTTGCGCGCCACAAACAGTGCAGCAGAGTCAGAAGTATGGACGTATTTCGATCCCGTCCAAATTGAAGGTGCAGCAGATGGAGCAGAAACAGGCTTGGCTCCAGTGGATGCCACTTTACTGTCTAGCTTCTTGAACGACAATACACACTCAGCACACTTGAGAGGAGTAGTCAGCGGCGCACAAGTCAAATGAATCGCATGCTTGCACTCATGATAACGAACGAAGTTTTCTTCCTCTTCCGAGATTTGATGTGTACAAATATAACACTTGACGGAGTTAATCTGTGGCGAAGTGACAGCGAGATGCGCCATTTCGGTGAACGGGGTTTTTTTAAATGAAATTGTTATTAAATGTGTTGTTTAGTTTCATAAATAATGTAAAAATGAATTTTATAAGTTTCTGGTCGCTGCTTATGCAACTGCTAACGACGAGGCAGAAATGAACCAATTGGGAAAACAAATTGATGCTGGTATGACTTGTATTCAAAATCAACTGGAAGAAGGAATGGATATTGACAAGGATCGGATGCAAAGAGGTCTAGATGAAGAAAGAAAGGCAGTAGCATTTGCATTGCAAACGACTGGCGTAACTTTCCTTCAACAAAAGAAGACAAAGGTATCATTATCTCGAGCTCAAAAAAAGAAAGAGCGACTACGTGCTGCCAGAAAAGCTAAACGCAAAGCCAAGGCAACAACAACGCTTGCTGCCAATTCATGCATATGCGTTGTGTGTACCAAGTCTGTTCCAGTATCATTCAACTGGTGGCATGATGTTTTGATCCAATGTCGCTATTGCGATGATTACAACAACAAGCATGCGCCTGTCTGCTGTAAAAGATTTAAATTGGATAAGCCATGTCCTGGTGTGGAATTAACAGAAGAAGAACAGAAATTGCTTATTCCGTACTTTGAAGAAGCAAAAATGACTGCCAACATGCGAGGAATGCACGATTCTGATGCCGACACTGTATCGAAACTGCCACAGCCGTTCATTTTCCCTAGTTTTAGGCGACCGTTTCATTGTTTGAAATCGGAACACGGTTTCATCTAATTAATAATTTGTCCTTTCCACAGTTGACTATTTTGATGAATAAATAGATATTTTCACAATGTAAGTTCTCACATTTGAAATTTTCCGGGTGTAAAATTTTTGTGTGTGAGCAAAATGAGCGCCGTGGACTCTACTCCCAATCCTCATTGGAAAATGACTTGTTTCCCCAGTAAAGGCCCAATTATCCCGGTCGCAATCATGTACACCGACGACAATGGCAAACGTGAAGCATGGTGTGAGTCAATCAAAGAAGAACTCAAACTGTCCCATTTGAGCACCAAGTTTTCATGTGGATATCCAACCGTCTGCATGGACAAGTCTGAATTATCTCGGATTTATGAAGTCGTGCAAGCTTTTTTGAATCGAGGTGAACATCTTCGAATGAATGACAACACCCAAGTTACTTTCAAGCTCAAAGAGACACCGACTGCTCAATTACACGAAACGAAATTTCTCACGAATTTGATGGAGGCTCAGGATACACTTGGAAAGCTGTATCCGCGGGAGCCGTGTGATATGAGAAATCCTGTTCACCGCAGTGAGTTTTGGACCATTCCTGAGGGTAAACGGTTTGCTGCGGGTTTCCGGGTCCGTTGGAATTTGAAAGACGAAACGGATATCGAAGGAGGGTATTGGCCTGGCGAATACTGGTTTGATGTTGCTCCTAAAGCGAGAGCGGAACCTCCTCTCAAAGAGGAATCAAAAGAGTCTGCTCCGGTTGGTTCTCCAGAAAATAAGAAGCGTAAGTCAGAGACTGATTTAACTTCATTAAAGGACGCTAAGAAAACAAAAGACAGCAGTGCCTCAGTGAACTGATTTTTTTTTGTTCAACAGTGCAACGTTTAAGATATAAGTCTTAAGCAAAAAATATTTCTTTAGTCCCCTTTCTTGTGTGCCCTCCTCTATTCAAAATGAGTCAATCGTGCGGGGTTCCTTTCAATTGGCACGATGGAGATAATTGGACTGTGTATTTGATAAACAAGTGGGTATCTACTGGATTGGCTTGCACGGGTCTGTGTTTGGAGTTATTTTGTTATTATCATTTGCTGCGGGGCCTATTTCGTGCTAGGCAATCACAAAGTGCACTTACGAACCAACAAAAGCTAAAAAAATGGATTGAATCGTACAGGACGAACAATCGAATACAATGCGTGACTATTTTGATGACAACGACGTGTTTGGCCATCATTCTTACGTTGGATCCGTGCGGATATGAAGGCATACTGTCGTCCACATTCATCGATATCGGAGATTCGATTACGTCTGCACTTGGAACACTTTTACTGTGGCGATTTATACATCTATTTGCAATGGTGTTTGCCAAATTCCACCCAACTACAATGTCTAAAGTGCAAATACTCACACTGTGCTCCATCGCTACAATTCTGTCTGACGTTATTTCCTGCATTGCAAAGATACTCAATTACTCTGGGGCTAGCACTGTTCTTTCTATTTCAGTTGCATTTGGCTTGCTTTATTTGACATTTGTTGTTGTTGGTATTACGTATTATGGTGTCTCTATTCTGGGCATACGGGTTGAATACGCGCCAGATGCAGACGAACGTGCAGTGTGTAGGCGCCTTATCAGGATTATTCAAGTCATGCGTGCATTCATTCTGATTTCTGTCTTAATCGCCATCGTATCTGTCTTCACTGCCAATAATGTCACACCGGCTTCATTTTTAGTCAGTTCGCTTGCCTGGATAATTATGGAGTTTGGCAACAGCATGATGCTACTTTATTTCATTGGGCGCCCTGGACACCAATATCGATCAACTAACAATTCGACTACCTACGAGATCAACAATCTTCAAGAGAGAAAACAATCGACCATTATAATGGTTGGGGAACGTATCAAAAGTCAAGTCAGCACTCCTGTCCTTAGTACGTAATACGTAGTGTAAACCGGGAGGCAAGTTGAAAGAGAAAAAAAAAACTGTTTGTTAACGTGGGATCCATGACAAACAAACGAAAAACGATAACAAATCAACGAATTTGTCAAATGCGTAACGAAAGCAAAATTAGCCGGTCTTGAGGTGTTCAATCGAGCAGAGGTTTCCAGTGAAAGCCTTGTTGTTGTATTTGCCAGTAATGACACAAGGCGCCTCAGAATAAGCAGTGCTGATATCAGTTTTCCAATCGTATTCGTTGTCGATCACGAGGGTTTGGGCTGTCGCCACAATTCCCAGCGCGGGCGCATTGATCTTGACAGTTTGCCAATAAGTGAGTCCAGAACCGTGAAGTGACAACACGGGATCAGAGAGAGTGAATGCAAAATCAGCAGCGGTGAGTGCTTGCATCTGGCCAGCATAACATTTTTTGCCAGAAATTTTGACAGTATGAATTGCAGAGAGCGGATCATAGTTACGATCTCCTTCACAAATCACATGGGCAATATTGCCGCTGATGTCGAGCGCAGTGGAGTATGTGTAATCCGCGTAGTAGGTAGCAAATTGAGCGACAAACTTAACGACATCGCTCAACACGACCACAGGGACCCACACATAGGGAGGAGTTGTCACAGCTGGAGATGAGGTGAGCGGGTGAGTCGAGCGCTGACGACTATTCCAACAACCGCCTGTAAATTCGACTGAAGCACCAAAAGCATTCACAATGCCTGTCGCGGGCATCCACGGTTGATCAGTCTGTGTCCAGCCTTGAACGGTTCCGTCAGGGAGAGGGACGTTGAAAAACCCATTGTTGTTAGGGCCCCACAACAAAGGACCGAACCCATTGTCGAGTTGTAATGCGCCGCTAATTGGGTTTCCGCTCCAATCAATGGCGTTAAACAGCAACGAAAATTTGTTGGATTCATCAGTGTTTTGGCCTTCGTTGTATGCAAAGTTAGCACCGTTGAGTCGTGCGGGAATGCCCGGGATTTGATAAATCGTGAAATCGGTGTTGGCCACAAGAGTGGACGTTTCAAATGAGGCATGGGATGTACTGTTCAAGTATGGAATGACCACACCAGTTGCAGAGCCAAACTCTTGCGGTAAGCCGGGGAATTGAGCAGCCAATGAAGAAGCAGAAGCACCGAGAGCAGCAGCCAACTCTTGTGATACAGCTGTCCATGGAGCAGGGAATCCATTTGCCACAGCGGGAAGTGCGGACAAATAAAGAGATGTACTCGCCAGGCAATTGTCGGTTGTACAACCGCATGCGATTAAAGCGCCAGCCACAATAGCCCCAACTGCTTCGGCTATAGCAAGAGGTACGTATGTTGGGGCGCCAGCTGTGGCGAGATAAGTCTCTAACCATTCAGCAGCAAGCAACTGCGCATAGTCTGTTCGAACTTGGAATGAGTTAATTGCAATCTGTTTTCCGTCTTTGGTCGTGCCACTGCACATGAGCCAGTTGTCTTCTCCTGCCTGGAGAACATGCTGGCTGTAATCAGCAGGATAGCTGGGTGTTAGACTCGTAACTTCAACGCATGTACTTTGCACAATGGCAATGGATGCAACTGCGATGATCAATCCGACGCAAAATTGACCCAGGTATTGCATTTTAGAAAGTGGTCGAAACTGAAGAAACTAATTAATTCTTAATTAATTGCACATAAATATTGGTTACGTACAACTTCATTAGCCGAGTTTGCGTCAACAAAATTCGAAAAAAAATTTCAAATTTGAAATTTTTTTACACCCGGAATTTGGCATTTAGTATTGTTACATTTTATGTGTGGTAAAAAATCTGGGCATACGGACGGGGTCCATGCACCTCTGAAATTTAAATTTCGAATTTACCAAAAATCGAAAATATTTATAAGGGATGAACAACTTGTTTGCACTTTTTACATTTGGTCTTAAAAAGTATACGCCAAAAGGCTTATCCCCTGCAGATAGGGGTTTCGTTTGACATTTGCCACTTGGCACAACGATGAAAAATTTTTCAATGACAAAATGTCAAAAAAAAGGAATACCCTAACTGCAGGGACTAAGCCTAATGCCACTAACCCCGCCAAAATGTAACAAAAAATTTCGTCGATATGAAATTTTCCGGGTGTGTGAAATTATATGTAAAATTCCGGGTGTAAATTTCAAATTTAACGAAATTTAATCGTTCTGAGTTTTGTGACGTTTATGGTAGTGTATAAAACAAGAGAAACTACTAGTATAGTGTATTAATTTCTAAAAAAAAGAAACTTTCAAAGAAATTGACTTTGAATTTTTTTGCCGTCGGTGTGTGTGTGTGTGTGTGTGTGTGTGTGTGTGTGTGTGTGTGTGTGTGTGTGTGTGTGTGTGTGTGTGTGTGTGTGTGTGTGTGTGTGTGTGTGTGTGTGTGTGTGTGTGTGTGTGTGCTCAATTCTCTGTGTGTGCAGGTGTGTCTACTATCGCTACGTACCGACAAAGCGTAGAGGGTGGCAGTTTGAGTTTTATTAAAAAAGACAGTTCTGATGGATGTCAACATGCATTCAACAATCGGACAAAGCCAAGGCCAAACCCTTTGCATATCGTCGCGATTACGACCTAGATATGGCGTCGGAATTCAAACATTTTGTGACAATCTCTGGAGATATTCCGCCGGAAGAAGCAGATGGGTCAATGGCAAAACTTTTTCTCTTGAATCAAGATGGAGAGAGTTCTCATCTTCGTCGCTCAGAACTATTGCTTTTTGGTGGAGGTAGTGGCGGGGACATGAATCTGGCTTATGTGGATGAACTTGATATACCGTCTCATCCACTTTACTCTGGTCGTAAACGTTACCGCGTGGAACATTTGTATGATAGTGAGCACAGACGAAGAAGAAAACTTTATTGAGCAAAAAAAACACCCCCATTCATTTCCCTTTTAACAGAAAACGGTACAATTAGTTTGAACGTAATACGGTTATAAAAAATTTAAAAACACTTAAAACATACAATTGGTTTATTTTGAGATCATTGAGCGGTTTCGTAGTATGGGTGCATCTGCGTCGAAGTCAAAGAATAAACCCACTGAACCTCAATCTCGTGGTTATGTGAGTGTGGACGGTTTCGGGCGACGTCCTGTACCTGCACTAATCCTATTTAATTTGAGTGAAGAAGAAGATGCTGAAGTGCAAGGCATCACAGACAGCAAGTGTGTGCAGTTTGTAAATAGACAAAAAGCGCGTAATGTGGGACATTCGAAAACTTTCCGAATGAATATGCGCGGCCGTAATGTGATTCCGCCTCATTTACTGTTAAATGAAAAAGGCGAACATGCGCAATCAGCGATCGCATGTGATTTACATTTGATGGTGAATTGGCCACGTCCCTTTGAGCTCGGAAAGTCTCATTTGACTGGGAAATCCCCTACCAAAACGTATGGGATTGACTGTCCTGCTGTACGCCCAATGAAACATTTCAAATGGAAATACGGCAAGGCTGTTTTGCCTCACTACGAGGAGAAAACAGCAGATAAGGAAAACTCAGAAACAAACACATCTCATGTTGATTGTGTTAGAGTCGAGCCGCCCGATCAAATTAAAGGACAGATTGCTCGAATGATTGCGTTTTGTTTTATCAAATATAGCGACTCGGTGCCATTCGAATACAGCGATATCATCGATCCTAACTTATTATTGGAATGGCACAACAATTTCCCCGTGTCTGACGAAGAACGTACTGAAAACAATCGAATTGCACTCGAACAACTCGACAGCAACCCATTTGTTGAATTTCCTGAATGGTTGCAAGAGCATTTTTCTCAAACGAATTTGGTTACAAATTTACCCAGTCGACAACCCGAAGAAAAAAAGACCAAACATAAGCCAAAATTTCGGTCTCGGAGTGCTGGTGGAATACAAAATGACGGTAGTGACAGCGATCTACCTGCAGTTGAATTGCTAGCAGCTGCAGATCCGCAAATAAAGCCGGCTTTTCGAAATTTCACAGTTCGGAGTGGCACCAGCCGCATCATTATTCGTCGACAAACGATTTCGGAAGGTTGTTATCCGACATGGATTCAGACGAATTGCAAGACGCTCGGCAGTCCGAAACAATTGGGGAAAAGTTTTGTATCCCAGCTGAGTGAAGAATCAAAGGAAGCCACTTCGTCATAATCGCTTGTTCGAACCATTGCCACACCATCATGATGAATAATACTTTGCAAATGAATAACACTTCGTTGAAAGTGCGCTTCACTATTGACGTTGTTTGGTTAAGATAATACAGTAACGACCCCAACACAACAAGGGCGAAGGCAACTAAACCAACAATCAAGATTTCAGAAGCCACTTCGTTCATTTTCAAGCCAATTTTGTGAAGAGCTGTGGCTAAAACTCCCAACAACGCGCGCGCAAACATTTGATTCGGCCCCATGTTTGAAGCAAGATCTATTTAGTTAATCAGTCAGTTAGTTTGAACGTTTTTTTTCATTTTGTTTATCAAGTACCAGTAGTGAATTGATTTTTTACAAAACAAGAGTCTGCATTATTACTGCGGGTTTGTCATTCTTAACCAAGCGGTCAATTGCAAACGCGATGCCACAACACTGAATCTCCTTAACCGTTTTGCTGAAGTGTTGCCCGTAAACACGTTCGAATTTGTCCCATTGCAGAGGATGTTTTTGAAAATACAAACAAATGGCCTCTTGCATGCCTTGTTTGTCTTCATGTCCGTGCATAGTACGATCGAGCAATCCCAGCAACGCCCACCATTCAGCTTCTGTGAAAGCGAATGCAGTTGTGCGCGTAAGGTGCTGTAATGCATTGAGGGAAATCTTTGCCAATGACGTGATCTGATACGCGTGCGTGAATTCCAACAACCGGACCAACGTAATCAAGTTGTTGAGCGGCGATTCCACCTTGAATCCATAAGCAAATAACAAAAACACGCGTATCGTCTTGATGCTATAGCTTGACAAATTCAAAACGCCGGTTATTGATTCTTCCATTCGTGTTGTGAACATCGTTTTGAACATATCTGACAAAGGTAGCAAGAGGATTCGGTGACAGTAGAAGAATTTCCCGCGACAGACGATTTTGTAATCATGCAGTAATTCGTCGTTATAGCTGCATGAGTGGCCAGTCGAATCATTTGAATCGGGAGGCCTGAAGTCATCTTGAACAAGTTTACCGTCGGTTTTGATCTCGCCGTCATCCAATGAGTCGATTTGTTTGGCAAAAACGTGAATTTTGGCAGGGTTGCAGTCATCTTCACCTTCGTTTATTGTCAGAGCGGCATTGGGTTCGATAACACGCACGTGCTTGTCAGAACGACTTTTCTTTTTTCTTTCGGGTTCCTTGCTGCTACCGCTTCCATTTCCACCGCCAATAGCAACGTATTTACTTGAACGAGTAGGTGTTTTCTTCTCAGTTTCTCTTTTTCGTTTCGAGCCGGTCACTAGTGCACTTGTTGATGAAGCGAAGAATATAGGCGAACCAGTTTGGTCGATCAAATAATCCGGTTTGTCCTTGAGATTAAAATTGACTTGTAGTGCCATTGTCATACCGATCAAACACAATAAAGCTCGTCTCTCCAAATGCGCAACGCCGCTCATCACACATGCTTGAAGAAAATTGCGGAATGGTAACACAGGTGAGAATTGAACATCTCGAAAGAAATTGGTACTCAGTAGTACTCCTTGAATGCATTGCATTTTGTCTTCCATTGTTTCTGCCAATAAGAACATCGTCACAGATAAATTGCATGTCGTGGGATTGTCTGCGAGTTGACGCAACCAATACTGACGGTCGATGCACAGTGACGATAGAAGAATTGACTCGATTGCATTGAAGAAAATACTGTGCTTGTGAACGAGCGGCAAGAAAGCGTTAAACGTGTCTCCTTTGATTGAGTCACAAAACACACGAACCATTGTATTTGATTTCCACTTCGAGGCAACCAAAAACTTGCATACAGAATCGGCGAACGGCACACATATCCGATAAAGTGAGATATTGAATGTTGCCATGATGTTGATAATAAGTGATTCGAATAACCCATACAGAGCACAATAACCCGGGGTTTGTATCCAAGTGGTGATTCGTGCAAAAGAAGTTTGAAGCAATTCGATGGTTGGTTTTTCATTGCCCACATTTTCATCCAGCCATTTGACGTTATCGAGTTCAAGTGGAGTGCGATTGGCCATCGCCGTGCGCGGATCAAATAATTCCATTCCAGGAGATACCCACAGAGCGCGAACTGTCTGTAATCTTGATATAAATTCAGGGCTTGGCATATGTTTGATTCCCGCGAGATGATGAAGTAATATGACAGAAACGCCGCGCAATATTTCTGCAAAATGTTCATTGATGTGTTGAAGCTCACTAGAAGTAGGCGGGCCCGAAACTTCCACCCTGGTTGCAGTCGTTGCATTAACGAGTTCCTTGCACAGGTCAACGAGATAGTCTTCTGCACTGGCTTCGACGAATGAACCTGATCGCCAATGTCTGTCCGATTTGAGTTCTTCTTTGACCTCTTTACTGTCCTTGCTTTCTTTGTCCGACATGATAAATGAACTCACGCACACACACGTACACAATAAAATAAAATTTGAAATAGGAAGAATTCCGGGCGAAAAAAACTGATTTATTGAAAATAAAAAATTACATGGTTTTCTTCTTCAAACATTCAATTAACTAACAAATATCAGAAACGGGCATAACCTCCTAAAAATCTAACCCACCCACCAGCACGCATGCAACGATCATGGTCAATTTCTTCTTTCAATAAACGGTCAAGTGCCGCATCTTTGTGTACTTGAACGTCCAAAGTTCCAGGCTTGCGTAGAAAGCATGGAGTGCACACAGAAAAATAGCCTTGACGCGGATTGCGTTCGTCTTCTACGAGTTTTGCAGTCGAAAAGTCATTTTCCTTGCGGCAGATAAAGCATTTGAAAAGCTCCGCTTTCTCTCTTGCGTACTTCATATCGAGGTCTCCGTCCTTCCCTTCAGTGCCACTTCCCAATTGAGCTAATAATTTCGACTCCACTTCTTGGCGTTTCTTAGCATATTCTTTTGCTTCAGCTTCTTCCTCCTCCATGCTATGAACAAGTTGTGGCCTGTAAATCAAGCGAGCACCTTTTCCCAGATTCACAGTGATGTTTCCTGTCTCAACATCAAAGGACGCGCCCGCTTTTTCATAATCTTGTGCCATTGTACATGGTATAATAGCGGCCAATGTGCCTCCTTCTTTCCCTAGCGCCAATTCGCATTGCTCTCTGAAGTTGAGTGTTTTCGGCGCTTCAGCAATTCCGCTAATTGTGCGTTGAATTTTTCTCTTCTTCGACGGAGAAGACAGATTCTCTTCTCGGGAATTCAACTCCATTAATCCACACAGACAAAAAAAATTATTCGACAAATTCCGGGTGTAAACATTTACACGAGAGCGAAAGGAAACACTGGAATTCATATTTAGGATTTAACTGCCTTGGTTTTTTTGCCACCAGGCAGCACCGACTTCTTTTCCTTCTTTTGAATTGGTCTGCTCGCTGACGCCACGGCGTTATTGAGAAAGGCACGTCCATTCTTGCGAGGCCGGAGTTTTTTGTGCGAGTCGAGACAAATTGCCTTCATCTCGCAATGTGTCAGCTTGCCTTTCTCGAGGATTTTGGAGTTTGGGCTATCACTCTCACGTTTCTCGTACCGAATCGAATGAATTGGCTTGCCATTGGGACTGAATCGATTGCGTGTATGCATACTGATGAAATGCCAGCATAACTTCTTAAGATCCGTGCCCCACACACCTGCCGGAGTTGCGCGACCACTGACATCAAATGCCCAAACGTAATAAACATATCTCAACATATTCTGCAAATCTGGAGAAAAAAAACAGCAAATATTAGGAAATTACTAAGTTTAGTACTTATATCCCAAATTACTGACACAAAAATGTGAAAAACGGCTGAAATTTTTTTACATCCGGAATTTTCCATATATTTCTTGCTTCTTCTTCTTCAAATATGTCCAAGCCTGTTTGTAGTTTTCTCGAGTGTTCGAGATGTTATTCAAAGGATTTTGTGTACACTATCGATGATGCTCCTGAAAACAAGGAGCATTACTGTTTGGATTGTCTTGGCATCATGGAGTTGGCGTGCGTCACCTACGGTTGCTCGCGTTTACGAAATCCCAAATGGGTGGATAAATTTCCCACACGTCCCTGCCTTGTTTGTCGTCCAATTGGAAGTTGTCGTTTGTGCCTTCGCAAGTTCGATAATGTTATCGATGACGCACAAGGGCATTGTGATTTCGATTGTTATCCGGACGGCAATCAGTGCAGCTACTGTGGTTGGCAGTTTGGTAAGCTCGATGAAGATGGGACATACTGTCCCAAATGTGTTTGTCCTGGATGTAAAGTGACCGTGCGCGATTTCGTGGAACGTTTTCCAACTCGTCTATGTCTGAAGTGTGTCCCGCTCGAAAAGTGTGAATTGTGCGATACCCAAATTCAACTTGAAGAGGAGACGCGCAATGGCATTAAACAATGTTCACTTTGCGCTAACACGGTTGACAAAAAGCAAGACATCTTGCCGTTTTACACGCCACGCGACAATGAAATTCTCGTGAAGCAACGCGCTCATGAAAAAAAAACCAAGAATCCAAATGACTTTTGTGATGGTTGTGGCGTTTGGGTACATTGGGATCACGGACACAAATCAATTTCATCTGAAGGCGACGATCAACTTTTCTGCAAGTCGTGCTGGATGCGTCGACGCGCAAAAGCTTCTGGTCACAAGCGCAAGGCCACATCTGACCTTAATATGCTCGAAATTCTCTATGAATTTGGAGACGAGTTGCAAGATATGAAAGATGACGAAGAACGACAAAAAACATCCAAGATTCCGCCCAAGCGATGCGACAACGATAAATGTTTCAACGAAACGGAATACACCATTATCTTTTTTGATGATGGGAAAGAAGCACAGTTTGTGCGTTGCTCTCGTTGTTGCACGATGAATATTGTCGACACTGGTGACGTGAAACGATTCCCGGAATTCAAGGACGAACATCGTTATCTTCAGTATAATCACCAGCCATGTGACTATTGTCAAACAGACAAGTGGTCGATTATTTACAAAAAGGGAAACGATTTGACGTATCGTTGCTCATCCAAAGAATGCACGCCGGACATCAAAGACAAATCGATTAAAGAACTTATTCCACCGACAGATCTACGCGAATATCATCTCGACCTTTATGTTCGCGGGAAAAAACAACACGACGAATTCATCAAATGCACCCTTTGCATGCGAATCGACAAAAACGGATTCCGGCACGGCGAATATCTGACGGAATGGATGTGTACTCGCTGCGTTCGAGACGGTTACCCATACGACGTATGCGTAACACATAACGTTTTATGCTATGAGCGCGGCAATTGCGCGATGTGCATTTCTTCTGGAATCAAGAAAATTAAAAAGAGCAAGGAAGAGAGCAAGAAATGCATCGGTGGTTATGGTCACGTATGTGAAAAATGTGCCACGCGCTGTCATTATTGTGGTGACGTCGCTCAAGCTGAAAAAGACATCACAAATACCGCGCATCCCCAATCATTCACCGTTTGGATGCACCCAGACCAAAGTTGCAAGTTGGTCTGTGGATGGGTAAGATGCATTGGTCAAATCAAAAAAGAGAAGGGTGTTCGTATTGCACACCATGCTCGTTATCACCCCTTCCCACGGACATCGGTCTGAAGAAACCTCCGGGATAAATTCGATGAAATCTTAGTCGACTGGATTTAACTGTTTGTAATTGTGTTTTTGTTACTATCAAAATCCTGTCCATTTTTGTTTTTTTTAACATGGCGTCTATTGTACCAAAAACCGACAAAGATGAAACAAAAGACAAGAGAAAGCCTTTGCATCCTGCTCCAGACCAAAGATTGGTCACAGATTGCCTGGAACTTTTGCAAGACGACGCCACCGTGACTGTACGATTGTTTCGCGACATTCCCAAACCAGGGTCAAAGGGTGAGGCGTTTGCCGAGAAATACAAACTGAAGGGCACGTTCGAAGAAGATGTGGCGAAGCTGAGAGATTCGTCTCAGTATTACAATTACGTCAAGCTCACGCCGTCATCAGACGCATTGCTGTGGCAAGCGTGGAAATACTTTGGAGGTGAGTGGACCTTCATGATGAAAAACAGTTCAATGACTGAATCGGCAATGCTTGCAACCCTCCCACCTCCCGACGCCCCGCCAGCGGTTCTCCCAAAAACGGACAAAGAATGAACTGAACAATTAGTTTGTATTGCTTTTTTTTTCTCAGAGAAGAAACTAACAATTAACTGACATTCAAATAAATCGAGTTATTGCGGTTTAATGTCATGTTGTTCCATATATTTTTGCATAGCTTGTTGTATTGCCAATCCGCGATTCATCCACTGTTTGCGTCCATCGTCTGTACTTGTAAATCCATGTTCGAGAGTAATCACACCCGTGTCTGATTGCATAATGTGACCGGTCGTTTTTTCTCCGTCATTGTCAACTATAGTCATTTTGTCGCCGGTGACGGTACCAGATTTAATGTCGCCACTTCCTTGAGAAGCCGTTAATGCCATAGCCACTGCAAGAATTGCGACCCCAGAAGGTTTTGGCAATATTTTCGATTCAGACGACATCCAAAAAAAACTGGTGTGGTGAAAGTGCACAATGAAAAAGATAAACTCATTTTCATATTCATCTACCCGATATACAGCGCATTTCAGTATGTAATTGATCACGTATTCTTCTCGAAAAAGACAATAACAACAAGACATTTCAATTTTAATTTCGCTAAACACGCTAGCCGGCTAGCTAATTAGTTATTTGTAAATCAGCGAGCGCAGCCGTGACTTCCGGATAAAGTTGAGTGAGTAGTTGAAACAAGTGCAGTGGTGGGCCTGTTGGTAGTAGTAGCAGTGACGGCGATTGTTTGTCGCTGGCCGAAGCAATTTTGCCATGATATGTTGATTGCGGTAATGGAGAGTTGGTGATGGCCTTGTATTGATCGCCCCAGAGTTGTCTGACGGCGGTAGGATTGTCAATCTTATAAAACAGACCGTTCGTTTGACGTGGTCGAACCAAAGCGAGTGCGCGTCGTGATACATTCTTATCACGTTTGTTTGGCGTTGTAACAACATCCCCACTGGCGTCCATTGATTGTAAAGGCCGTTGTGGTTGGGGCAATTCCGACGCTTGAAATTGTACGTATCCGGTGCTGGATGCTTTTAAATATTTGTTTGAATCATCCAAGTGATCATCGAAAGAAATACATGACGCCTTGCGCTTGACTCGAGACATGATGTTGTTGAATCGACGCGAAGATCTCGTAATAAAATTACACCCGGAATATTTCAAATAATTTCAAAGATGGCTCTGTTTTTTTTAGCCCTTGATCCACACGTCACAAATGAAATGAGTAGGTTTGCCACTATTATCTCTGTCTTCCGTTTTGATTCGAAAAACGGCTGGCACAGTAGAATTTAATTCTTTGCGTTTAGCAATAATGTCGCGGCCGAATCTCTCAGTTACTTTTGCAGCAGAGTAGTTTTTGGTTTCAAAGACGGAAACAAAGTGTGTATATTCTGGTCCAAGTTGTTCGCCAGGAAACAAGTGTCTGAATTCAGTCATACACACTGCACACACTGATAATTAAATAATTTTTTAATTTGAACATGCAATATGTAGTGCATTTCATTTGAATTTGGGCTCCATATATTTGCGTATCAATGCGCCGAGCTCAGACTCTTTGTTTGGTGGCCGATTTCTCATCATTCGCAGTAGAGCTTCATCAGAACCGACCATAATAACCTTTCGTTTAGCGCGCGTCATTCCCATGTAGGCAAGACTGGAGTCAAAGCCTCTATCCGTAATAAACATTACAACAACGTCGTTCTCTGACCCTTGGGATTCGTGAAGAGTCCGCACGTTACCGTTACAGATAGTATCCATTTGAACCGCAGATATATTGATTGTGAGTTTTGTGTGTTTGTTGTTGAGTGTAATGTAACGTGCAAATCCAGGTAGAACGGGCACCCCATTGTGTTCAACTTTAGCGCGTTGTCTCGGGTTTTGTTTGCAGACATCGACAATTTCTTCAATTACTCCGGTCATGCCATTTGAGATGCACCGCTGAATCATTGGTTTAGGGCCTTCTGTTTTCTTTTTAGTTTCTCCTTCCCCTTCCTCCTCTTCTTGCTCTCTCTGTTGTTTGGTTTTGCGCTCTTGTTTTTGGAATTTGCCTGGAATGGCTCGATAGTGATTTTTGCGAAAGACGATGCTCTGCCCCACTTTGAGCTGTCCCACTTTGATTTTGTTGTGCTCCATCAGCATGTTGTTGTACATCTTGACCGTTTTGCGATGATAGGACATGAACGTGACGTTTTCCTTGTAAGTGTCTAGAATTTCACATATCTCCGCTTTGGTTAATGAGCCATGATGCTCAAATGCTGGACCCGTTTCAAAGTCAGTGTCACCATCCAACACACGTTGAGCATTGCGACGAATCATATCGGCGTCATCCGTAATGAGTCGGAAAATGACAGTTAATGTAGCCACCGGCACCACACGACTAATGATGAGCGATTTAAAAAAAGCACCCGCTTCCATTCCTTGCAACTGATTGGGGTCGCCACTGAAACAAGTGTGACATAGCTTAGGCATCGCACATAAACGTCGTAGCAGAGATACGGCGATAGAGATGGGCATCATCGTGCTTTCATCAACAAACACATCCGTATACGAGTTCCACTCCTTGTCCGTGAAGTTTTGAAGCGCAAAATGAACTGTGAACGTTTCCACGCCCAATCGATGACTGAGAACCATTGCAGCAGCGCCGGTAGTCGCCAAATAGAGCACATTGTGCCCACGTCGCTGTAGGTGTTTGGAGACCTCTGTTTTGCCAGTGCCAGGGCCTCCAGTCAAAACAGTTAATGGCTTGCATTCAATCATTGACAGTGCATCAAGTTGGCCCGGATCCAAATGATCGCGTGGAAAATACTGCACATCGGCGCCATATACTTCCGATGGCATAAAACTGGGTCGTTTGAGCAGTATGCGTGTGCATTCAGCAATAGCCTCTTGCGCTGCCCAGTGAAAGTGAGGATAAATTCGATTTGACCAGAAAGGAGAAACCACTAACGCTTTTAACGTTATCAAGTCGGCCACATGATTCCAGTTGAACATACGAAAGTCACAAAATAGAGCCAACCTGTCGGCACAATGCTTAACAATGAGACGATAAGTGTTTAACAGAGCAACTAATTTATCGCCATTTTCGGCATGCTTCCAAGCGATAGCATCCAGTCGTTCATCCAGTGCTAATTCGCGTGCGAGAGGGAAATCCTTTTCGTATTTGATTTTAAAGAGCATGCGTTCAGGGTCTGTTTGAAGTTGGTCTTCTAAATTTTGGAGATCATCCACAGGCATACGCCACACATGATCTTCTCCGCAGTAGAATTTGCGCACGTTTGGAAATGAAATTCGATGCAAATATTCAGCAACTTCCGGCTGTTTGACTAAATAATTGTAACACGGTTGGTCACTCAGCCAAATGCGAAGATCAGTTTCGGTCGCGGTTAATTTGAGTTTGGCCATAGATTTGAACGTTTCATTTCGCACGGCCATAGCTGTTGGATCCTCCCCCGCCTCTCGAAAAGCAAGCGCAATTAATCGTCGCATTGTGTCTTTGTTAAACTCCCGCATGCGACTGCGCAGGTTGGTAGTGTCATAGACCACACCAAACCTGGGATTGCGATTCCATGTAGCGTCATACGAATAGTAAAAAAAAGAATTGGTTATGAACAATTTTGCGCGAATTGTTGTGCCATCGTTCATCAGCATGATGTATGTCGCCATTGGCAAACACGAACCCTCCAAACGCAAATCATCTTTTAATTCTGTTGGGGATAAAACTGTAGTAATTTCAACATCATTTACACTTGGGGTTGGGAAATCCATTAAGGTATGCACCAAAATGACAAAAAATGCCAAATTCCGGGTGTTATTCGGCTTATATGGAAAATTCCGGGTGTAATTCAGCGAAATTTCAATTTCAGGATTTCATATGGCAAAATCCGGGTGTAATTTTTATTCACGCACGTTTTTGTGTTTTTCCTGCAAATAGCTGCACCGCGAACGTTATCAATTATGACAGACGGTAAATAACGATTGGTGGATGGCGCGAATATGTGTTTTCACTCTTTTTCGTTTTTTGCAGACAGTCATCCGTTTGACTCCTTGTCCCTATCATTCAGTCAATCAGATACACATGGTTCAGGTGATACATACGCAATTCATCTCAGTTTGAATGATTGTTTTTTTTCTCCTATCACAGGTGCGCACAAAGCAGCGAGTGGTATTGACACATTCTCCTTGTCCGAACACATGGGTAAGCACCAAAAAAACAAAAAAAACAATTTGTGTATGGTTATTTGTGTCACCAGGAACGACATTTTCTCAACTGGATGTCGGGCATGCCTCCCATTTTTTTGACATGGACGGGGATCAAAAATTCGGTGATGATATTGATAACAAGGAAATTCCGCTGACATTTAACGATTCAACCACTTCGCCCTTATTTAGTTCAGGTATGTCGCGGTTTGTTTTTTATTGTTTTTTTGTTGTTCGCTTATGCTGTTGTGAATAGCGGGCAGCTTGGAAACGGCGCCAATGTCTAGTCTGAGTTTATTTCAGTCTGCTGCAGGGCTGGATACGGGCGATTTTCCACAGTCACCACAAGTGGAAAGTAACTTTGGTCTTGAGTTCAACGCCAGTCTTCCGCCCGAACCCATTCCGTTTTACGAACAAACCGTGCTTGGTATCTATGGGTTGGCGCGATTCACTGAGTCGAGTTTGAATGACGGCAAACACGAAATTGATAACGGCAATTATGCACCAATGGACGGTGTTTACAACCAAGGATATTTGGCAAATTTCATTCAAGACCAATTGAAAGTTGACAAATTGGCAATCCCTTCAAGCGTGATCAGTGCAATCAAGGATACAGATTTGGCACATGCGGTTGAGTTCATTTATCTCGTTCGATTGTTTCATGCGTTTTGTGGAATCCGCAAGCTTTGGCGCCAACTTTCTGTTTCGGCAAATTCTGCTAGTACCGCACCCACGTGGATTATTCGAGTTGACCTCAACACTTGGAGCGAATTCCTTGAATTCATTCAAATCTTGTCTGGGCTTGATACTCTCGTTGGAAATCAGGCCGATTTTATCAGCAACAATTGGGCTGAAATATCTCTCACTCACCTCAACATGCAACTTATTAAAGCCAACGAACCATGCAATCATTCTGTCAAAAACCTGCCTCATCATTCGATCGAAGAATGCAAGGTGGAGGTCTTTTGGGCACACGCACACTTTTCTCCGTTCAAATTGCCATTCGTACTGGACCAACAGACACTAAACAACCCAGTTGAAATCAAATCTCAAGTTCGTGGCTGGCTCGTTGCATTTTCTTATCGCGCACTCACTGAAGTTTTAAAACACGCGGATAGAGGCAAGCCAGATTTTATCAGTTTCCCTCGACTTGCGCAAAACGAAGTAACAAGCGAAGGCAAAATACAACGTCGTCCTCTTCTTGACAAAGTTTTTCCTGCGTCAGCTGCTTACGTTGACGTGTCTCAAGATTTTGGGCTACTCGTTGATGCGCGTAACTTAGTTTACGTCAATGATTTATTCGACCGTCTCATGTTCCTGACAATGAGCGACGCGACAAAGTTTCTTTGGCGACGAAACATGGGTGCGCAAGCGCCAACTATGTTATTGGAATGGCACAAACAAGAATTGTGGCCTCGAACTGCTACGAACGAACAGAGGAAAGTGTTGGTTGAAAAGGGGATGGCCGATCAAATCAAACACAACAAACAGCGCATTTACCTGCAACTCCATCGATTTCAATCTGATTTGTTTTCTCCGAACGCTTCCCACAATTGGGAGATCATTTTTCCTCATAATTATTTCCAGCGTATTGTCTTTCAAGTTGGCCCAGCTCATAACGTGTTGGCGTTCGTTCAGCGTGATCAAATGGACGTTGATTTCTTTCCAATGACTCATGGCATGACTCCGGCTCTTTACGCTCTGTTTGCTGCGAGCATTGATTTGTTTGATGCCTCAATGGTTGACGTTGACCGCATTCGCACTGCGTTGACCATTCTTGCGTCATTCGATGCAATACCAGTGATGACGCCTCGCGCACTTTTGTTACAAAGTCTCAACATCCAAGCTCTGAAAATGGGATTTTCAGAAGATGATAAGCAAGGCTGGACATTGAATGCTTGGAAGAGATTCAGAGAACACATGGACCCAAAGGAAGGCGTTCAGTCAACAACCAGCAGCGTTGGTTTCCGCAAAGATCTTTATTTTGCAGACAAAACGACGTTGGTGTCTAATCGCGCACCTATACCTCTCTATTGTTTCCTTCATCCGCGAGGCAACATGAGTTTTTGCGCGAGCATTCACCCTTCGACGTCGTTTCAAGTATCCGCAATTGCGATTCGCCGTCATTTCTTGCGGATCGGATTTCCTGTGCCAATGCCTGTCGTCTCGCCAGTTTTTCCAACAGAAGATATTGTTGTCAGTCTTTCATCAGCTGAAGATGAACTTCGCAACTTTATCGCATCATTTTCCGTTGCGCCTCGCCCTCAAGAAATTCCGCTTGTGCCATTTACGAATCCGAATCAGCCACCCCCACCCCCAAGTCAAGTGGATTTTACTCAAATTGGCAGCTTCTCTTTTATTAATCCGGCACAATTTGTTTTAGGACAGAACGCGATTAACCAACTTCAAAATCTTGCCTCTGTCCAACAACAACAACCTGCGCCAAACGGCGCCGTAAACATGGACGTCGGCGGGCTTCCGAACGTGGGGCCCACAACTATCGAAATTGACAAGCCTGAATTACCTTTCGCGGTTGGTTGCCGTGAAAAATTTGCTTTCCTCGGGCCGTCTTTGATTTCGCCAGTTTATTCGGATCCTCAATTCCTTCCTGAAACTCGCGCTGCGGCAAATACTGACGAATACGATGACTTGCCTAAAGTTGAAGGCAAGACGGCACGCCTTTTATTTTCTCGCGATGAACTCAATGCGCTTCTTTGGGATAGTGACCATCTCTTTTATTCACCGCATGATGTTGCGTTTTCCATTCAAAGTCCTGATGCTCCCCGGTTGAGGTCTGACCAAAAACAATCGGTCACGGTCGTTCCCAAATGGTTCGCGCAGTATGACACTTACTTCAGCGCGCCCAATGACAACAAACACACTGACTTCGAACGGTGGCAATTTGAAATGAGCAAAATGCAATTGATGGAACCGCGGTCATCCGATGTACGAAGGAAATTTAATGACTGGATGGCTGCAATCAAAAGGGAAAAAACAAAACTTCCTCCAGGTGCTTCGTTAACCGCCGGTATGGAACCATTTATCAAAGTTTCTACCGGCCGTGGCTCGAAAAACAAGGAATTATTCGATGTAGCCGACATGCTTAATCATCTCAATAGCCAAAAACACAAAAATGGCTATCATTTCGGAGACTGGGTGGCTATTTTACCATTGTCCATGCTGAATTGGGCATATGGACCCATTGCACCAGCTAGGAATGGGAAGAAGATTCATTACGTGCACCTCGAATCCATGTTCAAGATATTTGCATCTGGAATGTTCGATCGCGACTGGGACAGTCGTCTGCAACCCGGACTTATTCGTTATGATCGGTTTCCGGTTATCGCTGCCGCTTTCCGCACTCAATTTCTTTCACTCATGGCACTCATCAATTTGGACTCACAATTGATTATTGATTGTTTCTGGGGCATGCCTGACCAAATTGCGCGGCATTTCTATGACTTAGTCAAGCTCACCTTCAAAGAGCGCAAATTGCCCGAAGTGCCTTTACCCAAACAAACCAAATCAGAGAAAGAAGCAAAGAAGGATGCAGATGAAAATGCACCCTCCTCACGCACTCTGCAATCGCGATATCGCAAATACCGCAATTATTTTTTCCAAACACTTTTGCGCAGGAACAGTGCTGACAACGAAAATAAGAACGGGACTAAAGGCGCTGCACTCATTCTTTCTCAACGCGATTCTCTCTTACATCTTGGCAAAGAAGCTTCGAGTCAACGCGAATGGGCTGATGTCATCATCGAAGTTACAATGAAACACAGATTCGGAGAGCCTAAACATGCTTTGAAGAAAGTTCGTGCGATTGTTGCCAGTGCGCTCGGTGTGGCAAAACCGACGGCACGACAATACCGCGAGTTCCAATTCACTCCCACCAATTATGAGCATGACCGTTCACTCCTCGAACCTCAAAAATTTGCCAATTTCTTCGAAGACCCTGCTAATCGTACGTCGTATGAAGTCCCTTCGTTACTGCAACACACGGCTGACACCACTGAAGAAGGCAAGCGATTGCTCAGTGAATACAAAAAACTTTGCACAGAGCCCGGGTTCAGCATCAAGAAATACATTGTGCAAACCTTTTTCCAAATTCCACGAATCATGGATATTCGTGCGGCCGAGCAAAACAAAAAACAGAAAGGAAATGACAAGGCTCCCAAAAAAATGATCGACTGGCTCGTTTGGTATCCGATCAAGCGCATGTTCAATGAACTGCTGATCGATTTCTTACGCGGTTGCATCAAAGGACCATCGTTTTTTGCTGAATTCGCCCTTCGTGTACCTGTTTATGATGACCTCTCGCAAAAGCCTCAACGTTTTTGGACGCCAATTATCAAAGCGGAAACGAACGTCTCATACCATTCAAAAGTGGATCCTGATTTGGAAATTGGTGACGATGATGCCGACGATGAAGATGAAGACGAAGAAATGAAGGCTGCGCCTGTTCTTGTGCCTGAACCAAAAAAGCCATCACCTCCCAGGGCGAAAACCAAAATGAAATCTGCGCCCAAAGTCAAACCTCCATTCGTATCCAAATACAAAACAAAGAAGAAATCTGAACCCAAGACAAAAGCTGCCAAATCGCCGGTTGCTGCTTCAAATGGAGAAGAAGGAGACCCTGATGAGGACACGTACGAAGATGACGAGGAATATCAAGAGCGATTGAATGCTCAAAGGGGAGACTCTGACTCTGAACGAACAGTGACCGATGAAGAGGATTCTTGGTCTGACGACGGAGACGAAGTGATCAGTAGTAAACGAAAGCCCAAGACCAAAAACAAGAAGAAATCCCGCAAAACCAAACCGAAAAAACGACCTATTCTGCCTCCTGCGCCCGAAAAACAAACCACACGTACTATCAATCGGGGCCCCGCTATTCCTGGCTTGGCTCCATTGCCTTTATCCCAGTTCAATGAGCAAGCTTTTGCAGATGCATTCAAACGCAACGAAGAACTCCTGACAAGATTGGGCGCAATACAACCGGTCGTAACCAATATTCCTAATCTTTCTGCGTTTGCCGCGCGTCCATTGCTCATTCCCCCAGGCGGTGGAAAACGAGGTCTCGATCAACTCGCAGAGGAATCAGCCAAACGCCGAAAACTAGGTGAAGCTATCTCCGGCTCAGGATCTGGTTCCGGTTCAGCGTCGCAGTGAAATGTCGAATGTTGTGTGTAACATCACATATAAATTAAAATAACGTTTTTGTTGTT
>Ga0302309_10001352_pt1 | contig 22773 bp, 26 predicted proteins | sample III_Palsa_N1_1_FD_200453 | JGI IMG/M metagenome (GOLD analysis project Ga0302309, IMG submission 200453) | Peat permafrost microbial communities from Stordalen Mire near Abisko, Sweden - III_Palsa_N1_1 | ecosystem: Environmental > Terrestrial > Soil > Palsa > Peat permafrost | place: Sweden... | reverse complement strand
TTCCACTAACTTTAATGACGATATGTGCATTTATTTTAATTAAGGCAATATATGGTCTTTTACTGTACCTATGTTATTATCAGTAATATTATTTCAATCGTAATTTAACCGTTACAATGCCTGTTAGCTTAAACAATTATGGCTATAAATTGTCAATTACAATATCGCGAAGCTAAAATAATAGCGTTATTTAAAACTGTAAAAAACTTATTAAAACAAAAAGCAAAAAAATGAAGTATTTGAAATTAATGTTACTATTAGTAGTAACCGCATTATCATTTGGAAGCGCTACTGCGCAGAGTAAACGAAAAGCTGGGCCGTATCTTTACCATGGTAAACACTATTATCATCGTTCACCTTATGTTAAAAACCACCACACTTACTATCGCTATTATTAATAATATCTTGAGTCCCGCAACCCGCGGGACTTTTTTATCTTTCTCTCAATCCTAATATCCTTAGGAGTGATTATTTCCTCCACTGTCCAAAGTTTTCAAACTTCGGACGAATATGCAAGCAGTGCTTTGGCACGATGCCAAGGGCGACTGGCAGAAAGCCCATGCCCAGGTTGACCACCTCGATGACCAGAACGCTGCCTGGGTACACGCCTATCTGCACCGCAAAGAAGGCGATATCAGCAATGCCGGATTACTGGTACCGCAGAGCACATCAAAGCCGTCCCGACGGTTCCTTAGCAGAAGAGCGGGTGCAAATAACGATCGATTTGATCCGCTAAACGCACAACAATAAAGTTTGATTTTATTAACTTAGCCCCATGGAAATCGAAATTCCCGGTGTCAACATGGCTGAACTGAAATTGCAGGGTTTCAAGGTCCATGAACTGCCCGCCTTCGTCAACATTCCCGCAATTCACGGCCGCAGGGATTTTTACAAAATGGGATTGGTCACGGGTGAAATGACCATAGGCTATGGTGGCCGGGTTTTAGAATTAAAAGACACCGTGCTCTTTTTCGTCAATCCCAAAGTACCCCGTTCCGTCGTCCGCCGATCCGAGCATACCACGGGTTATGCCTGCATCTTTACAGAATCGTTTATGCCCGCGATCGTTAAAAAATCGCCGCTGTTTAATGCCAATGAAAACCCGGTGATCCGCCTTAACCCCGAACAGACCGCTTTTATGACCGGCATCTTTCAAAAAATGCTGACTGCGCATCATAGCGATTATAGCTATAAAGGCGACCTGATCCGGAGCTGTATCGAACTCATTATTCACGAATCCTTAACCATACAGCCGCCCGTACAAACCTTACATAACGGCGTGGACCGCATTACCCACCTGTTCACGGATCTGCTGGAAAGACAGTTTCCCATCGAGCACACCGCAGAACCACTTCGCCTGCGCAAACCGCAGGACTTTGCGGAGCAGCTTTCCGTTCACATCAATTACCTCAACCGTGCCGTTAAACAAGTGACCGGCAAACCTACCTCCGTACATATCGCTGAGCGGATGATGGCCGAGGCAAAAGCCCTTTTACAGCATACCGACTGGAGCATCGCCGATATCGCTTACGCGTTGGGATTTGAATATCCCACTTATTTCAATAATTACTTTAAACGGGTGACGGGTACCACGCCCAATTCATTCCGGAAAGTTTGATTCTCATACTTATTGGTTTGATTCTCGTTAGATGCCGGCTCTTTTTTGTCTCACCTTTGAGTTATGAAAATATTAGTCACCGGCGCCACCGGGAAAGTAGGCAGCAGATTAGTTCCTCGTTTATTAGCCAAAGGCTATGACGTCCGCGTCCTGGTACGTGACGCAACCAAAGCAACCGCATTAGCCGCAGCCGGTGCCGAACTGGCCATCGGTGATCTGTTCGATAACGCCACCTTAGCGCCTGCGGTAACAGGAGTTGATGCCATCATCCACCTCGCGGCCCTGTTCCGCACCTTTACGGATAATGAAGGTATTGTCAAAACTAACCATACCGGCACCATCGCGCTGGCCGATGCCGCCATCGCTGCCGGTATCAAACGCTTCATCTTCGTCAGCACCGGTAATGTTTATGGTACGGGTTATCGTCACCCTGCTAAAGAAACTGACTTTGTAAATATTAATGACCCAAGAGCCTATTCGTCTAGCAAGATAGCGGCCGAACAGGAACTGCTGAAAATGGATCTCGACGTCACCGTACTGCGTTTAGGCTTTGTCTACGGCGATCAGGACCCGCATATCAAAGAGATCATCCCCCTGCTCAAAAAAATGAAACGCCATTCAGGTTACCGCATGCACATGGTGCACCACCTGGATGTCGCGCAGGCTTTGATCTTACTGTTAAAAGCTAATGACCTGAATGGTGAGATCTTCAATATCGCCGATGACGCGCCGATCAGTTTATATGAACTGGCTAATTCCTTTGGACAGGCAGCCGATACGTTTGACCCGGAAGAAGGCGCTTTAGTAGACCAGTTTGAAGGGATCTTGGATATAGCCAAACTCCGGGGTATTGGATTCCGGCCGCTGGTTCCCAGCTATTACGTGGCACGCGATCTGGATATTTTATAAGGCCTTAGTGGCCCAGCATCTTCATCATTTTGTCCTGCGCATCCGGTGAATGCATCCATTCCAGCATTTCCATGGCCTCTTTGGCTTCTTCGGTTCCCCGTCGTTGCATAGACACCTCATAGGTACCTATAGCTGCGGGTGCGGTTTGATGTTGTTCATTAGTAAGCTGTTCGCTGAGTTCTAAGGCATCCAGCATGGCGAGGTTTACACCTTCGCCGGAAGGCGGCATGATATGCGCGGCATCGCCAAGAAGGGTGATGTTGCTTTGCGGTTCCCAGTTTTGATCGAACGGAATGACATATTGCGGGCGAAATAATAAAGGCAGGCTAATGTTATTCAGCAGTTCCAGCCAACTGTTACTCCAGTCAGGATAGTTGGATTTGAACCAGTTTATTAATTGCCCGTTGGTCGTAAAATTAAAGGTGTCTTTTTCCGGCGCTTTGAAACTGATGTACAGGTCGATACTCCCATCGCCTTTAGCCGATACATGAAAAAGGGTATTGTCGGCATGGACATAGAGTTTCCCGCCTTTGATCATTTCCTGTATCTCCGGGATCTTGATGGCAGCATTTTCGATATTGCCCTGCAAAATGATGATACCGGCGTAGGTCGGTTTAACAGATGTTACGGCGTTTCTCACTTTGGAGCCGGAACCATCCGCACCGATAACGATGTCAGCTATTGCAGTGGTGCCGTTTTTGAACCGAAGGTGCCAATGATCTCCCTGTTTAGCCAGGCTAAGCAACTGGCTGTCCCAAACCACGGTATTTGGGTTCAATGAATGAAGCAGGAGGTTGCGCAAATCTCCCCTGTCAATTTCGGGGCGCGCATAAATACTGGTCAGATCTTCTTCGGATGGCATTTCATGTTCGTCGAACACGATTTGAAAATGTTTATCCACTACCCTGCCTTTGTCTGCACCCGGACGATAGGCTTTTTTGAAGTCATCCATTAAGCCTGCGGCTTCGATGGCTTTCAAACCAGAGGCCTGGTGCAGGTCGAGGGTCGCACCCTGGACCCGGGCGGTTTCGTTGATATCCCGTTCGTAAACGGTGACATCTATTTGCGGGTCTTTTTGTTGCAGTAATCTTGCTAAAGTTAAGCCGCCCGGCCCGCCGCCGATGATGGCTATTTTTTTGTTTTCTAATAACATAATACAAAGGTCTGCGTATATTTACAATTAAAATAGCTGCATTTGAGCTTTTAATAGTCCTAAATGAAAATTACGGTAGTTGATAAAGGCAGGGGCATTGCCGCGCAGTTAGCGGAAGCCATTGGTGCGAAAACCGAAGGGCGCTTCATCTATATTCCCGAAAATAAGGGTGGCGGTTATATTACCGGCTTTTCTTTTGGCAGTGAAATGCGCATGATGATCCGCAATTATTATCTGCATGAAGCAATAGTTTTGGAGCGGGTTAATGAATTATTGGACGGACAGGATGATATTATCGTTCAATTGAGCGGCATATTACCGAACAGCCACGGGCTGATCAATGAGCAGCCGAATGTGATGATCTGCAAACATGCCTTGTCAGCCATTACAGCAATGCCGTCCGATACGGTATTCGGCAGCGTGACGATTGCGGTTTCCCGGGTTTATTTGCATTCGCTTTTCGGCAACTTGGATCATCCGGTTGTGAAAGCTGTTTTGGAGACTTCGGATAATGTGGTGTTTGAAACTGGCGTTTCGACGGAAATGATCCGGGTGGGCAGCGAGTTTGCCGTTTCACCCGTGCCTGAGGGATTGGAAAATCGTTTTTACCGGTTGAAGTGCGAGGAGTTATTGTGCTATACTTTTGCTTTGCTGATGCAACGGGAAGCTGTACCTGCCAGTACCATGCACATTGATGATATTAAAGCCATATACAGAGTCAAACAGCGTTTGGCAAAGCGACTGGATGTTTCCCCGGATATTGCAGGTCTGGCAAAGGAAGCCGGTATGAGCGAACCCAAATTACGCAAGCTGTTCCGGCAGACTTTTGGTAAAGGGGTTTTTGCGTATTATCAAAGCTTGCGGATGACCGAGGCCGGGAAATTACTGCGGGAAAAAAGATTCAGTGTTTCCGAGGTGGGTTATGCCCTGGGCTTTACGAATCTGAGTCATTTCTCCCGGGTCTTCGAGGCGCATCATGGGATCAAACCCAAACGCTATTCGGCAAATGTTCAAGCTTAATTAAGTCAGTCCGGATACCACTCTTAATATTTAAATTTGCACCATGAGCCGCCCGGAAGAAATACAGCAGGAATTTTTAGCACTCATCGACAGTCACCTGGACGATCTCGTGCACCAGCGGGCGACTGAAATGCTGGAGGTCGAGGACTTCGCCGAACAACTGCATATCCATCCGACACATTTCAGCAATACGATCAAAAAGCTAACCGGAACCTCGCCCTGCGGGCTTTATCAACCTAAGATCCTGGCGGTTGCGCAACAACTATTGGCACAGCCGGAATTGCAGATCAAAACAATTGCGCTCCGCCTTTCTTTTGAGCCTTCCCAGTTCACCAAATGGTTCAAACAACTAAGCGGCACCACACCAAAAGCCTATCGCGCGCAGATACTGAAATCATGACCATTTTATACCACCTGGTGACGCTAACTTTGTGACATGAAAGCACAAGTAGTCATCACCGGTGGCGGTTCCGGTATCGGCCTCGGCTTGGCCGAATATTATTTAAAAGCCGGTGCCCGCGTCCTGGTCACTGGACGTGACGAAACCAGATTAAAACAAGTAGCGGCAGCTCATCCCGGCTTAGAGATCTTCGTCAATGACATCAGCTTGCCTGAAGCGCGTGAAACAATTGCCAGACATATCCAGGAAATCATGCCCGGCTTAAACGTATTGATCAATAACGCAGGCATTCAAAGAAGGATCGCCCTGGCGGATGACCAGGCGCCCTGGGCAGAAAGGCAGGCCGAGATCGATATCCTGCTTTCAGCCCCCGTTCATTTAAACCACCTGCTGATCCCCTTGCTGCTGCAGCCCGGTAAAAGCAGCACCATCGTTAATGTCACTTCAGGGGGCGCCTTTATCCCGCAGGTGTTTGCCCCGGTTTACAGCGCCTGTAAAGCAGCTCTGCATCACTATACCCTGACCCTTCGCCACGCGCTGGCTTCCACCTCCTGCAAAGTGGTCGAACTGATCCCGCCCGCCGTGCAAACTAAACTCGCCGGGCCAGGCCTGACCCATGGCGTTCTGTTGGATGAATTCTGTGATGCCGTCTTTACAGAACTCATCAATAACGATAAGTTGGAGATTGGGTATGGCAGACCGCCGGCCTCGTTCCGCAACTCTCCGGCAAAGCGGTCAGTGAACTATTTGAGCAAAGTGCTGCCAGGTTCCCGGTGAATACATATTGAAGCATCGGGATTTATCAGACTTTTATCGGGTAGTACGATCCTCGGCTTGCTTTTATAATCAATGAGTAGCTGATTGCCCTCCTATTCCGCTTGTCAATATGTCATCTTAAAATAATAATTGAACAGTTGTTCAAAACAGATGTACAATTCGCATTTTTCTTTCTACCTTTGAATTGCTATTTCAATTAGCGTGAACCATACGATGAAAAAGGAAACCAATTTAGATGAGTCAACCGAAGCAAGGATAAAGGAAGCGGCCAGAATCGTATTTACGCAAAAAGGCTACGACTCAGCGAAAGTGCGGGACATCGCAAAGGAAGCTGGTATCAATCTTTCGCTGGTGAACTACTACTTCAGAAGCAAGGAGAAATTGTTTCAGCTGTGTATGGCGGAAAATCTGCAACGGCTGTTAGCCGGTGACGGACCGATCCTGAATGATGAGTCGACCACGATCATAGAAAAGGTTGAAAAGTTAGTTGCACTGCATCTGGATATGCTGCTGGAGAATCCTGATTTTCCGGCTTTCGTCGCCACTGAAATGTTATCCGGAAAGTCGGATCTGCCGGAAATCCAGCAACGGATAGATGTAATGGCCAATTCGGTACTAGCCAAACAGTTGATAGCTTTAAAAAAAGAAGGTAAACTGGCAATGGATCCGATGCACCTGGTGATGAATATGGCAGGCATGATGCTATTCCCTTTTTTGGCCAGGCCGCGATTAATTAAAAACTGCGCAATTGATGATAAAGCATTTTACCAAATGATACAGGATCGCAAAAAGATGATACCAGGCTGGATTGCGCAAATGATAGGCAACTAAATTTTTTTGCCCTAAAATTGAACAACTGTTCAAAACAACTTATTAAAACAAATTGACAAATTAGATTGATCATCTCAATAAAAATGGAAAATAACCAGCGAAAAAAGATACAGCTATCAGCAGCCAGATTATTTGTTCAAATGGGGTTTCACGCGACCACTATCCGGCAGGTTGGCAAAGCAGCAGGTGTAAACAGCGCTATGATCTCTTATTATTTTAAGTCGAAAGAACTTTTGCTGCTATCCATTTTCGAACCGTTAATTCAAGACCTGGAAACCATCCAATCAGACCTGGAAGGAAGCAGTAGTGCAGCAATGGTTCAACTGTACTACCTGATCGACTTTTATACCGAAAGGGTGGTGACTGACGATACAGGGATTTATTTAATGCTTCAGGAACAATCGCTCCGGAGTATCGAAGGATCAACTAACCTGCTGGATCAGATCAAAGCACAGCAATTTATTTTATTCCAAAATATCGTCAATGCCGGGATCCGAATTGGGGCCTTCAGGCAAAATGTGAATACCAGGATGATATTCTCTACACTGATTGGCACCATACGGTTTATAATCATCGAGCATAAAGGGCTATGGCTTCAACAAAACTTACCGGCAAACCAGGAAAATTTCCGGAGGACGATGACAGAAGCCAACATCCATCTTAAATTTCTTTTAGCCCAGATGCTCCTGCCGGAGCCTCGACTGCATACAAGCGATCACGATAAAAAAATTAACGAATAACATACATACAATTTTAGAAGACATTATTAAAATCAAGAAAATGGCAGAAACAGGTTTAAGGAAATGGGTGATCACCTGTACCGTTATTATGGGCGCATTACTGGAGTTAATTGATACGACGGTGGTCAATGTATCGTTTCCGCAGATTCAGCGGAATCTCGGCGGTGGGTTGAGCGATGCCGCCTGGATGATCACCGGTTATAGTATCGCAAACGTGATTATTCTACCGATGTCCGGCTGGCTGGGCAATTACTTCGGTCGTAAAAACTATTTTTTAATTTCGATTATCCTGTTTACACTGGCATCCTGGTTATGCGGGCAGTCTCATACCCTTGGCGAGCTGATCGGCTTCCGGATATTGCAGGGGCTTGCGGGCGGTGGTCTATTGTCAACTGCACAGGCGATCTTGCTGGATACCTGGCCATCGGAACAAAAAAGTACAGCCACCGTCTTATTTAGCGCAGGCGCAATTTTCGGCCCAACGGTAGGCCCTGCAATCGGTGGTTACATTATTGACCATGCAGCCTGGCGCTGGATATTTTATGTGAACATTCCTTTTGGAATTTTAGCCGCGGGCTTTACTTATTGGTTTTTACGGGCTACACCGCATGCAGGTAAAGGCAAACAAGTGGACTGGCTGGGTATTGCCCTGCTGGCGTTAACCGTGGGTAGCTTACAATTCATTTTAGAGAAGGGACAGGACTTTGGATGGTTTTCCAGCACTTATATCGTATTGCTGGCTATCGTATCAGCAACCGGGCTTATCCTGTTTTTACGCCGTGAATTAAGAATTGACTACCCGGTCGTTAACTTTAAGATCATGCGGCATAGAAGTTTTGCTGCCGGGATGATCACCTCCTTTGTATTCGGCGTGGCTTTCTACGGATCATTATTTTTATTTCCGATATTTTGTCAAACCATACTGGGCTTTTCAGCACAAAGAACTGGCTTGTTGCTTGCGCCAAGTGGTCTGTTTACCTTACTGACCATGCCGGTTGTCGGTGTTTTATTGAAGAAAAAAGTACCTGCACAATTCATAGCAACGTTCGGCGCTATCCTATTTTTTAGCTTTTCTTTTTGGCTCGGCCATTTTGGAATGTCATCAACACCCGGTGATTTCTTTTGGCCTTTAGCCCTGAGAGGAGTCGGGATGGCTATGCTATTTGTTCCGATACTGAACGTGGCTGTCGCCAATTTAAAGGGAGAAGAAATTGGCCAGGGAACCGGCTTAAACAATATGATGCGCCAGTTGGGCGGCTCACTGGGCATCGCGGTGATCACCATTTTTATCCATTTCCGGTTTTTGGCACATACGCAACCCATTAAATCTGTGGCAGGCAGGCTAACAGCTGTTGGTAATAAACAAGGATTGCTCCTGACCTACCACGATTCTTACGTGGCAGTCGGCGTCCTGATGCTGATCGGAATACCCCTGCTGTATATGGCACCGCTTAAAAAACGGGTGATCTGAAGTTAGACGAAGAAATGTAAAGAACTTAAAAACACGATAAATAAAAAATCAATGGAAACAATCATGAACACGATTAACCCAATTACACCGCAATCGGCGGGGCCGCTGACCTTCAGCCCTGAGGGTGTCCTATTCTTAGGCGATAACAAGCTCGGAGCCGTTTTTGCTTTTGAAACGGAACAGGGCGAAGCACCAGCCTCCCTTGATCCCTTCCTGTTCGAATCGATCGACGAGAAGATTGCCGCAGCGCTGGGCGTGACGGTGAAAAGCCTGGTGATGAATGGTATGGCCGTTCACCCTATAACGCGCGAACCCTATTTATCTATGGGTGTGCGCAAGGGTGACCGCCTGGAACCTGCGGTTGTGAAAGTTTCGCTTTCCGGTGAAATCCGTCCTTTCGACCTTTCATCGTCGAAAGTGACAGTACACCAATTGACCGACATTCCTGACGAGAATAAACACTTTAAGTCACGGGCTGGCACCTTCCCCTACCCGCCGGCGGAAGTCTTCGAAGCAAAGGCGCGTACGCCACTTCGTTCCATGACGATCGTGGATCTGAAATTTCATGCGGGAGAATTGTTCGTCGCAGGTGTATCGAACCAGGAGTTTTCCTCTACGCTTCGCCGGATACCTTATCCGTTTACCGGAACTGCCAGTGAAACCCAATTGGAGATTTACCACGTCGCGCACGGTATCTACGAAACACGCGCACCGATAAGGACCATGCAATTTGCCGACATCAATGGCGAAGACACCCTTGTAGCCGCCTATGCCTGCAGCCCGCTGGTGACCATCCCGGTATCCGAGCTTAATCATGGCGCCAAGGTAAGGGGTAAAACCATTGGTGACATGGGCAATGGTCAGCCGATCAGCATGGTCGCCTTCCGTGACGGCGACCAGGACAAGTTTTTCATTACTATTCTTGGTCGCGGTCCCATGATCGTTCCGATCTCCGGAATCAGCGCCGCCGAAGGTTTCAAACCTGAAAACCGCCCTGCCCAGGGCCCTATGCTGGATCAGCACCCTGCCATGCCTGCCGGTCCGGTTGGCAAGCAGGTACTGTTCGTCGGATCCTCACTGTTCGCGGATTTGTTTAGTGACCGGTTCTTCGTCTCCCTTACACGCTACCCGGACACCGGCGATCTGACATTGGAAACACTGATGGTCAGCCCGCTTCCCGCAAGAATAGACAAGATCTGGGTGGAATTCGATTTCCCGGGAGTCGAGATAGTGCACAGGTCCGTACCACCTAAACCGATCGTATAATGCAAATCCGTATCTCTCCTGAGGCCAAAGTGCTTCCCGCAAACACCCTGCGGTTCTATATACATTTTTCAAGGCCGGGAGAGGCGCACTTTTACCGTGACGGGCTTCGGCTGCTCAACGAGAAGGGTCAGGTGATACCTGACCCCTTCCTTGTTCTGTCACAGGAGCTTTGGTCTCCTGATGGGCACCGCCTAACGGTATTCATGGAGCCGGGAAGGATCAAGCGCGGCATGGGTGAAGATCCGTCTCACGAGCCGGCATTTGTCGTTGGGCGGACATATAGTTTGGTGATCACGGCGCTTGGGCAAACAGCACGCCACACCTTCCATGTAAGCAATCCTGTTCTGGAAGCGATCGATGAAAACGCCTGGCGTATCGTCTCCCCAAATGCCGGAAGCCTCGATCCTGCTATTGTGTATTTTGACCGGTTGATGGATGCCGCCCTTTGCGCCGATGAACTGCAAATTATGACGTCTACCGGTGAGGTTGTTCAAACGCAGGTGTCACTCTCACCTAATGGCACCACCATTCGGTTTATCCCAAAACACCCCTGGCGCGTTGAGGAATACAGTCTTGTCATCTCAAATCGTTTCGAGGACGTTTGCGGCAACCGGTTGGGCGAGGCACTGGACCACGACCTGGACGCGATTGGAAGACCGCGCGCCGGGATAATCAATTTCACCCCCACCACTGAATTGTATTCACTTAAATAATTAATACACATCGTTACTTAATAAACATTATGAAAAAACTGGAAAATAAAGTCGCCGTAATAACCGGCGCAACCTCAGGCATGGCCTTGGCCACAGCCAAATTATTCGTAGCAGAAGGCGCTTATGTATTTATTACTGGCCGCAGGCAAAAAGAACTGGATGAAGCCGTTGCAGCCATTGGCAGCGATGTGACCGGATTTTTAGGTGACTCGGCAAACCTGTCTGATCTTGACCGCTTGTTCGAAACTGTTAAGCGTGAAAAAGGACATATTGATGTATTATATGCCAGTGCAGGAGTCGCAGACCATGTACCATTTGCAGAGGTCACTGAAGAAAGCTTTGATAAGCAATTTAACCTCAACGCAAAAGGCACGTTCTTTACTGTGCAAAAGGCACTCCCATTGCTTCATGACAACGCATCCATCATCATGACCGGCACCATAGCTGCAAGAAAAGGAATGCCAAACCTAAGTGTTTATGGTGCCAGCAAGGCCGGCCTGCTGACTTATGCTAAAGCATGGACCAACGAGCTAAAATCAAGGGGCATCCGAATTAACGTCATCAGTCCGGGCCCCATTGAGACGGCCGCTTTTGAAGGAAAGGATGACATGAAGAAGCACATGGCCTCACTCATTCCGATGGGACGTATGGGGCAATCTGAAGAGATCGCTACTACGGCATTATTCCTGGCATCAGCTGATTCGAGCTTCATCACCGGTAGTGAAATTTGTGTTGATGGTGGTTTTGCACAGGTATAATTAATCACTAAGGCAAACGATCCATCTGATGTAGATTACCTTGCATACCAGTATTGGGCAATTATCTTCCGGTGTTTCGGGAGCGCAGCAGTTTTTACATTTCTTTACACCTTCACCAATTGATTGCTTAAGGCAAGTAAGTCAAGTATTTTGGCATCCAGTAATTCGACTTTGAAATCGATCATTTCACATACATTATCACGGGTCGCTTCTTTAGCGGCGATCATGCCGATGGTCGGCAGCTTCATTAAGGGTAAAGCCGAAGCATTTTACACGCTTGATGGTAAGCAGTATTTCAAGCACTTAATCAGAATACTCGTTGTAGTTATTATCGCGGCGCGCTTTACGGCTCGCACTGATCAGGCCCTGCTTTTCATAAAAGCGGATAGTATCCCTTGAGAAGACCCTGAAACCTTGTTTGATTTTGTGCTGCAATCGATTGGCAGTTATTTGGGGGGGGTATTCAACCATCCTATAAGAGAACATGTTGCTAACAGGAGGCTATTTCTTCGACGGATTGGTTTTTTGGGATCGGGATGCGTTAAAAGTAAATCAGGCACCTTTCAATGCCTGATTTTAATTAAACTGACCTAAAGACCAATGAAAGACTTTTTCGAGCCTCCTTAACTACCGGTGCTGAAGTGTCATTTGAATTAAGAAGCGTCTTCGATCCGCTTAACTTCTTTGGCGTGTTTTGAAGCACCGGATCCCGCTCCGAAACGATAGGAGAAAGTAAAAGTGGCCCTGGAGCTAATTTGGCGAAGTCCTAAATTGATTATAAGATCATCGCTGCTTCGTACAAACGCCTGCTTCCGGCTGTTAAAAATGTCATTGGCGTTAAAGCTTAGCGAAGCCCTGTTTCCGGCGAAATCATATTTTGCTGCTGCGTCCATCCCAAAAGCCGCGAGGCTTTTGTCCTGCAAAAACATATCCGAAGCTTTGTAATCTGCGCGGATTTGAAATGAGAGCCTTTTTACAGGTGTTACATTAGTGGTGATGTTTGCATTCCAGCTGATCCCGTTGTTGGCTGTTATGCCATATTGCGGTGCCGCAGCATTATCCCGGTCAAAGATATTGACATTCGCAGTTAAGTCCCAACCTTTTAGCAGGTCAAAATGGCCGATCAGCTCCAGCCCGGTGGTGATTGAGTATTTTAAATTTTCAGGCATCGTGGTTGTTTCATCGTTAACAGGGGCGTCTTGAATATAGCCAATTGCATTATGGATCCTGTTATTATAGATGCCGGAGGTAAAGGATATATTTTGCCACGTTTTAGTATAATCCAGTTCCAGGTCGGTTACGTTTTCCGGAACTAAACTAGGGTTACCCTTGTTGTAATTTGTCGGGTCGGAAAAATCCGTTGTAGAATTGAACTGCCTTACAGTTGGCTTTGAGATCCGGTTGGTAAAAGTGAACTGTAATTGGCTGTTTTTTTCAAGCTTTTCGGTGAGCAGCACACTTGGATATATTCCTTTCACCGGCACTCTGACTGGGGCGGCAACTAACATATTATTTGCATTATAACTCATAAAGGTGGCATCCAGGTGACTATCTTCTCCTCTTACACCTAACTGGTAGCTAAAATTTCCGATCTGTTCCTGATAGTTCAAGTAAACGGCGTTTACCAGGTTGTTGCTGCTAAAAAAATCGGTAAATGTATAAAAAGGTGTCGGGCTGGCGTTAAAAACATTATAGGCGTATTGGTCATTATTGCCAAGTGTGATCTGGCTGCGGTAACCGGCCAAGAATTGACCCGATTTGCCAACCGGTAAAATATAATCAACCTGGATATTATAGTTAGTAGAATGATGCTTGGTATCATTGATTAACGGTGTATCAATATTAGCTGACGATGCGCCATTTACCGGGTTATAACGGGTTGTATATTGTTGGTAATCCCTGAAACTGCCGTATGCGTAGGAGAAGTTGAACGAAAGCTCTTCTTTAGGTTTCTTAAAATGCAGGTTGTAGTCCAGGTCAATTTCATAACTTTTATCATTATTTGTTACAGTATTAAAGCGGTTGTAGGAATCAAGAAGAGCATCATCTGCAGAATTGTCAGTAAAACTTAAAAACTGGTTCTCATGCGCGTTACGCGAATTAAAACTTGCGGACAGACTTAGTGTGCTCTGCGGCGTAAGTGAATAATCGATACCGGCTTTTACAAACTGTATTTTGTTCCGGGTGACTAATGGAAAAGTTTCATGGGTGTACTTAATAGAATCAGCCGGTTTTAAAAAAGTGTAGCTCTGCATCCCGGTGGTTAACGTATTCCCATTTTTTAGGCTATAATTACCGTATACGTTTACCTTGCCGCTCTCGTAACTTAGGTTGGCATCGCCGTTATAGTTTTCACGGGTACCGTCGCCAATATCTACGGAGCCGTTTAGTCCAGGCCTGCTGTTCTTTTTTAGAATAATGTTTATAATACCTTCGCCATTGGCTTCATATTTAGCCGGTGGATTAGGAATCACTTCTATACTTTCGATGGAACTGGCCGGTATCGATTGAAGTATCTGGGTTATGCTGCCATCTGCAATTATAGAAGGTTTTCCATCAACCAGGACCTTAACGTTGCTAGATCCGCGAAGGCTCACGTTGCCAGTACCATCAATTTGCAGGGTCGGTACGTTCTTTAACAAATCCGCTGCATTACCGCCTTTACTGACCAGGCTCTGGTTAACCGAAAATATCTTTTTACCATCGACATTTTGTAGTGCCTCCTTTTTGGCAGCGATGGCAACCTCTTTCAGTAAGCTGTTCTTTGAAGCGCTCATAAGCAGCGTGCCTAAATTTAAATTTCCGCATGCGGGATTGGTCACCATATTTTGTTTAAAGATGTCTTCATAACCAACACAACTCACCCGAAGGCTAAACGTCCCGATAGGCACATTTTCAAGCACGAAATGACCGCTTGTATCGGTTTGGATTCCTTTAACAGGGGCTTTGGTTTGCTGGTCTATTAAGGCGACAGTCGCAAAAGAGATCGGCTCGTTCGTAAGCGGATCAGTTAGGTTTCCGGATATTTTTATGCTTTGCTGGCTATATCCCCTGACTACAATCAGCATGAGTAAACCGACTGCGACCATTTTTATTTGAAGTAATTTCACTGTAGTTTTTTTGATGGTCGAAGGTGTGTTTTACAAATTGGCTTCAATAATCTTTTCGACCTTGTTGCCTTTAATTCCAACGGAAACCGTCATTTATTCGATGCATGAAACTTTTTGGGATTTTTAGCCAGTTGTCCGAATTTTTGGCTTAGTTGCAGAGAATGGTGCCCAACAGTATAAATAGTGAACGAAAAGAAAAAGGTTGTAATTACGGATTTGTAAAAAAGGTGTGGAAGGGTCTTTCTTTTTAAGTAAGTAACTGATTTCACACAGAAATGAAGGCAGTTGGTGTATTTGCAAAAAGTGATACCAGAGTTGCACTGCCTTTCTTGATAATAGCTTGCTTAAAAGAATTAAGAACCTTACGAATAGCCACGGTGTCCGAAGTCCCCTTGATATTTTGAGAGTAACTCATTGTCGAAAAAATAAGCACTGCGAGAATTATGAATACTTTTTTCATTTGATTGGTTTAATGGGTCATCGATAACTGAGATTTTAATAGGATCAACTGACCCAGCAAACGGGTTTGTGTAACAGCCTGTTCGGTTGCGGCCATTCCGGAAATGGCCAGGTTAAGCGTCGCTATTTCGGTAGGCCGGTGGTTCCGGATGTCTTGCAGGGTGGAAATGAATTGCCCGTCAGAGGCGCGGCTGATCAGCAAAAGGCTATCCATTACCTCCGCTTGATTAAGATCAATACCTTGCTCTTTCGCTACACGCAAACATTCCGCAACTAAACTTTCTGCAATTTGCAAAACCTGCAAGTTTCGGTGAAAGATGCCATTATCTGTGTCAAGTAAGGGGCAAACGGAATTGAACACACTGTTGACGATGGCTTTTTTCCAGATGACAGGCTGAATATCAGGCTCCGCGCTAAAGCCGAAATACGGGGTATTCAATAAACCGGCGATATAGCCGAGGGAAGTTTCTTCACTGTCGCTGATCTTTCCGATAAGCGATATATCTACTTGCTTAAAGTTCAGCTCCGTATCTGATACTGGTTGGCTGGTGGCGAAAAGCACACAACGGTAAACAGACGGAAAGTAGATAAATGCTTGCTCCACCCCTAAACCATTTTGCAATAGTACAATTGGGGAACTGCCAATCTTGTCTTTTAAAGCATCAGCCAAAGCCGCATTGCCGTAAGATTTAATACATAACACCACCAATCCTTCCAAATTGGGGTAGTTGCTGAGCGTATCAATAGCTATTTCCGCTTCAATTATTTCCTGGGAAGAAAGCTTCACACGGATGTTTTCCCTGTGGTTTTCACCATTGTCTACGCTGCCGCGCAGTAAGACGACTTTCTTTCCACTGATACTCAAACAAACGGCCAGTACCTTGCCGATAGCACCGGCGCCAATAATATACACAGGTTCCATAATGAGATTTATTGAGATTTATAAGCGATAACAGACCGTTCGATACCGCTGTCTTTGGGCAGCCTCGAAGCTTCAATGGTTTCCCTGGCCGGCATTGGATCCGCAAAGTAACCGCCATAAATTCCATTGACGACCGCAAATTGATTTGTCGGCCAGGTACAGCGTACTCTTCACCACATCATTCATGGTCATGCCCGCCTCAGTGAGGATAGCGTTAGTGTTTTCCAATACCTGGATAGCTTGTTCTTTAATGCCAGGGCCAACCAGTTCCCGGTGGCGGGCACAATGGCGAGCTACCCGGAAACAAACAAAAAGTTTCCAGCCAGCAATTCTTGGCTGTAGCAGCCTATGGGTTGCGGAACTTGTTCAGTATGTATATCCTTTTCCATAATGATTCGGATAATGCGAACCTGGCGGCGGCTTTGGCGTGAATCAGCGTGGTGTCGAAAACCGGGATCGTGCAATCCTCGGGTTTGATCAGCAGCGGGATTTCTGTACAACCTAAAATGACAGCTTCGGCACCTTTTTCGATCGGGTTTTGGATAATGTCGAGATAACGGACCTTGGTTTCCATTAACACCAAGCCCTTTTCCAGTTCGTCAAATATGGTTTGATGAATCAACTGCCGCCCATCTGCATCCGGGATTATCGCTTCAATACCTTGCTCTAAAAGTTTATCCTTAAAAAATGCCGCTTCCATCGTAAATTTAGTTCCCAGCAATGCGGCCTTACGGATACCTTGTGAGCGCAGTTCGTTGACCGTCTCGTCAGCGATATGTATAATTGGAATTTGTATAGATTTTTGGAGTTCGGTTGCGATAAGGTGCGGCGTATTGGCGCAAAGCACTATCGCTTCTGCCCCGGCGGTCTGCAGCTGCTGCGCAATACCTGCAAACCACTCCGTTATTTTCGGCCACCCGCCTGCATCAGCAAGGGTTTTGAATTCATCAAGGTCAACCGAGTACAGTAATATTTTAGCGGAATGCAGGTCTCCCAGTTCACGGTTCACTTCCTGGTTAATGATGCAATAATAATCTACCGTGGAATGCCAGCTTGTTCCCCCGATCAGTCCGATTGTTTTCAATGTTTTCATTATTTTGGTTAATTAAACTTAACTATTTATGAAGAATTTGCCCATTGGCAAACGACCAATTCTCCCAGGCCGTTTCCTGAAAACTAACCATGATGTCGTTTGCAGATATATCTGAAGACTGAAATGTTCAAGCATATCAAATAGTATTTTTTGTTTAATTTTAACTTCTCCCGACCGAAAAAAGTATTTCGATAAGGACAAAACGATCTGTGCGAGGCTCTGTCAGGTCGGGATAATGAAGATCATAGTTGAAATTTTCCTTATCCAGTTCCAGGAACCGCCGAAATCTGTCAGCCTTGGGAATGCCGGCATTTTCCAGCGAAAGATGGACAGCGTGACTAAGTTTGGTTTTCAGGTCTGCTGGCTGACCTTTCAGCAAAGTAATTGTAACTACAGGCATAATGATTTTTTAGATTAAGGCGGTAATAGTTATTTCCACATTAGCTTTTAACGGCAGTTCTAATACCGCGATACAGGTCCTTGATGGATAATAGCTGTTAAAGTAAGTTTTGTAAATATCGTTAAGGCGTTTAAAATCCTGCATGTCCTTTAAATATATCGTAACACTCACGATGTTGTCGAACGTCAGCTTTTGTTCCGACAGTACACCATCAATATTGTTAAGGATCTGCTTGACCTCAAGATCAAAATCATGGGCCATATTACCGTCCTTGTCAATGCCTACCTGGCCTGATAAAAATAAAAAACCGTTGGCTTTCACGCCTGTGCTGAACGGCCCCGCTGAAACAGCTAATTTAGCTGATTGTATAGGTTCAATATTTTTCATTTGTGTATGTGTTTTTTCGCAACAATCATGAACAGACGGGAAGCGCCAGCTTTGTGATTTCCATTTTACAATACATCAATAATTTCCTGGTTCAATTCACTATCAGGATATAGAGCGTGTTGTTTTTCTTTAAAACAGAGTAGCACAACTAAAACAGCACTTCCGCTGGCGGGGTTACGCCTTTTAACCGCAGGTAAATGGTCGTTTGCCCCCTTTGATGGGTTTGATGTTCAAATGCCTTACCGAATAATCCGCTCCTTGTAATGTCATGTTTGCCAAACTTTATGGCTTCCTGCAATTGCTCGGGCGTCATATTTTGAAGCGCGCTTATTACCCAATCGTAACTATCCATTACCGCTTTTGTAGTAGCTTCCTTCGTAGGCGGCACTGTTTTCTCATTCATATTATGAGAGGCAAGTGTTTCACCAATAGGGTTTGGTTTGTCGCTTGCGACCGTAGCAAAGACATAATTCACATCAGCTAAATGAAGCATTTGCTGCGCAAATGAGCGAATCTCCGGTGTTGGTTTAAAGGCGTAACCATCTTCTGGCATAGCATCCAGGTAAGATTTGGTGTATAATTTTGCCCGCTGCCATTCGGCTATCATTTGTGATTGTGTAAATTGGGCGAATACGGAACTGTTGACAAACATTAATGCCAGTACTGTAAACAATAGGGTTACTTTTTTCATGATTGGTTATTTTTATTTGATTATCAAAAGTGTTTTTTACAAACCAGCTTCAATAATTCTTTCGATGAGTTTGCTTTTATTTCCAACGGATAAGGCCGTTTATTCGACGCGTGAATTTTTGGAGTTTTTTACCAGGCTGTCTGAATTTTCATAACAATTGCCGAGAATAATGGCCGAACGGCATAAAATAGTGTATGAAAACACAAAAGGTTAGTATTTTTGACGATGAAGATATGGAGGCAGGCACTCAGTATTACTCAGCTCCAAGTGCTGATTTGGACAGCCGTATTGTTGCTGATATTTTTTTCGTTCCTGCCGATGAACGGTTTGCTGGAATCAGTCATCATCACGGTAGTCAACGCAACATCGTATGCCATCATTATTTATGGGAATATCCTGCTCTTGTATCCTATGTTTTACCAAAAGAGAAGGTTCGTATCCTACGCTATTTCTGTAACGCTCTTTTTAATATTAACAGGAATGCTAAAGGGTTATGCAACCTTTATCCTTCTACAGTATTTTCAGTTAACAAAATCATCCCAAATAGATTTGCTTACTTTACTAGCTTATGTTCCCGGTGGTATACTGATCTATGTCCTCAGCCTGGTGTTTCGCATTGCCATTGCGTATTTCACGTTAAAACAACAGACGGAGGAAATCCTCTTGCAAAAAAGCCATGCTGAACTTAATTTATTAAAATCGCAGGTTCAGCCGCACTTTCTTTTTAACGCGTTAAATAATATTTATTACAGGGTTTATAAAGTTGATCCGCCATCAGCCGGCCTTATAGAACGCCTTGCGGATATTATGCGTTATTTTGTTGATGAAAGCCCAAAGGAAGAAGTGCCGGTATCCACAGAAGTAGCATTTATAGAAAACTATATTGCGCTTGAAAGAATTCGTATCCGGCATGGCGCTGCTGTTAATTTCGATAAAGCTTATAATCCGGACCTACGTATTCCCCCGATGCTGCTCATGACCTTTGTTGAAAATGTTTTTAAACATGGGATCGACAAATCGCTGATACGAAACCAGGTAACTATTTCTCTGGTCCAGCAAAATGATTTTCTGCTTTTTAAAACCAGTAACCATAAGGTCGACCCGGAGCCCGGCAATCAACCAGGCGGATTTGGGATCATTAATTTAACCAAAAGGCTGAGGATGTTATACGGGGACAAATTTGAACTGACGATTGATGATGAAGGAGAACAATATACTGCATTTTTAAAAATCCCGCTATTATGAGTTTAAGTTGCATAATTATCGATGACGAGCCGGATGCTGTAGCCCTGGTGGAACTGCTGATAAAGCAAAGCACAAACTGGGACCTGAAAGCGAAATGTTATGATGCGCTGGAAGCCCTGGCATTTTTAAAAACGAACCAGGTTGATTTTATTTTCCTGGACATCAATATGCCAAAGCTTACAGGTATGGAACTCGCAACCTTATTGCCGTCCCGCACCAAAATAGTTTTCACCACCGCTTATTCCGAATATGCTCTTGAAAGCTATTCTTTTCAAACAATCGATTATTTGCTTAAACCCATCACTTTAAAGCGTTTTCTGGCATCAGTCGAAAAAATAGAGCAGCATTTTTTAAAACCTGTACCGGAACATCTGCCAAATGCCGAACAGGGCCGGGAATTTATCTTTGTGAAATCCGGAAAAACATTAAGGAAAATTTCATTAAAGGATATCCTGTATTTTGAAGGAGAGAAGGATTATGTAAGGCTGGCGACAGGCCAGGAACAGATGCTGATTTACCGCCGACTAAAGGACATGGAAGAGCAACTAAAACCCCCGTTTATCAGGGTGCACAATTCTTATATTATCAATTATCAGCAGCTCAGTAAAATAGAAGATAACCATATTTTTATTGCTGATAAACGGATACCTGTAAGTGAAAAATTCAGGGAGCGATTTATGGAAGTTATCAATAAAAATAAATTTTAGGTTTTAATTAAAAATAGCCTGGCTTTGTAAATGTCATCCCGCTAATAAAAAAATTTGTAACTTATATTTATATTGGTAAGTTTGTACTAACGGTAAGTGAAAGCTAACTAATAAGACATGCATGAACACTTTAAGACAATATGATCTTGCTTTTAATGCCCTGGGTGATCCGACCCGCCGTGCGATCTTTGAGAAACTGGAAAAAGGGCCCTTATCTGTCGTACATATCGCTGAGGGACTTTCGGTAACACGGCCTGCGGTTTCTCAGCACTTGAAAGTGTTGCGCGAGGCAAAGCTGATCTCAATGGAAAAGGAGGGCGTCCGGAATATTTATCGAGTCGACCAGGACGGATTACGGACGATCCACGAATATCTTGAGCGTTTTTGGGATGACGCGCTGGATAACTTTAAACGACTTGCCGAACAAGCAGAAAATCAAAAACTAAAAAACCAGAAACAATGAGCCTAACAACAATTAAAAAAGAAGTGCTGGTGGAGGCGGCGCAGGAGATTGCATTCAACGTATTTACGCAAAAAATAGACATGTGGTGGCCAAGGACGTATCATATAGGGAAATGCCCGATGGTTGAATCGGTATTAGAACAAAAACATGGCGGCCGCTGGTTTACGCGGCATGAGGATGGATCTGAGGCGAATGTGGGTTATATCATGGTGTGGGACCCTTATCAGCAAGTCATCTTGGCCTGGCAGATCGACGGTCACTATCAATACGATCCAAAGCTGATCACCGAGTTGGAGGTGAACTTTATACCGGTAGGGACAGGGCGCACCCGCGTTACGTTGGAACACCGCGACTTGCAGAAGCTTATGGGCGGCCCCAAAGATATTGAAGGCATGGATGGAGGCTGGGGTATGATTATGGAGCGGTATAAAGGAGTAGCCGATGCGGCCTAAGTTGCTGCTTCGTATAGCGGCTGTTTTGATGCTGCTTCATGCTGTAGGTCACACCTTGGGTACGCTTAATTCGTCGGAGCCACCAAATCATAGGGTCGGTTTGGTGATTAAGGGCATGGAGACAGAGCATTTCAGCTTCATGGGCCGCACCACCACCCTGGCGCAGACTTTCAACGGATACGGTATCATCTTGATCTTCGTGTTACTGCTTAACAGCATGCAGTTGTGGCTGCTTGCAGCTACTCCTAACAAAACTATGGTGTTAACCTTGGCCGTCTATTTGCTTATTACCTCTTGCTTCGAGTACATTTATTTCTTTCCTTTTGCAGCACTCTTTACTATGCTGGCAGGGATTACTTCTTTATTCGCTTATTATAAATTAAAAGTAACGTAAAAGAAGATATTATGGCGTGAGTGCGCAGGCCATGCGCTTAAGGGGTCAACAATTCGCGATAATCGTTTTATCAAATTTTGGTAGCGGAAACGCTGCTCAAAAAGCCGAGCGGATTGCAGACTTGCTTATATCCGGCCAACAACTTTAACTGCTACTTTAAAACTAAACATAAACGATAGCAACTGTATAGTTTTAAAAATTAATTAATTGATTAATTTAAGGTAAGCACAGTTGAATGAAATAGTTTTTACTTAATTCAACAAAATTTCTTGTAAAACTGAATTGAAACAACGGAAGTGTTTCAATATGGACGGACAGTTCAAAAAGTGCCCTTATACATGAGAAAAAACGTTTCTTTTCATAAAGATAAGCTTTTTCATTTACGATCCAAAAATAGAATTCGAATCAATGACCTACAGATCATTTGTCTGTTGCTCTGGTCATCAAAAGTGGCATACAAAGCACTTATTTTCAATATTTTATAAAAAAGTGACAATACAAATATTCATTTCTGTACCACATTTGTATCATTTTGAAAAAATATTGCCGATTCTTTTTTTTATAATATCTAATAATCAGATGCTTAAAAAATAGCCAGAGTTGAGAGAAAATTTTAAAAAAAAGAGGATGTTTTAACAAATAAAGCCTTGACTATAAACTTTATTTAGTGATCCCAATAGGATTCGAACCTATGACCTACAGATTAGAAATCTGTTGCTCTATCCAGCTGAGCTATGGGACCCGCAATAATTTTTGAAAGTGCAAAGATGCAAAAATCCTGTCAAATTGTAAAA
>Ga0302309_10001344_pt1 | contig 22854 bp, 11 predicted proteins | sample III_Palsa_N1_1_FD_200453 | JGI IMG/M metagenome (GOLD analysis project Ga0302309, IMG submission 200453) | Peat permafrost microbial communities from Stordalen Mire near Abisko, Sweden - III_Palsa_N1_1 | ecosystem: Environmental > Terrestrial > Soil > Palsa > Peat permafrost | place: Sweden... | reverse complement strand
TCACCGAAACCCACGACCCCGGACAGTCCCCCCAGCGCGGCGGCCTCATCACCACCTCCCTCGGCAAGGGTCGCTGGACCTACTGCGCCTTCGCCCTCTACCGCCAGCTCCCCGAAGCCGTTCCCGGCGCCTACCGCCTCTTCCTGAACCTCTTAAACCCCTGATTTCTCCGTGCGATAACCGCACCGCAGAAATTCTGCGCGCAACCGTAAAAAAGCAGGCCCGGACCGTGGCCCTCACCGTCAAAACCACCGTATTTATTGACATTTCAAAGCAGAACGGCCTCCCTTCCGGGAGGCCGTTCTGCCGTACCAACTTCCGTCTAGTGAGTAGTGCGATGAACCGGCGCATGATGAACCGGCGCAGCAGCCTTCTTCGCCACCACCAACGCCCCATCGCTCATAGTGATCATCAACGGGCTAGGCGTATACGAAGCATACGTCCCATCCAGCGTCACCAGGGCTCCAGCAGCAGGAATATCAGCATCCTTGATCGGTTCCTTCATGTTGAACGTGTAGTCCGGAGTCTTGCTCTGCACCGCATCGTCAGACACAGCAACCGTCACAACATTAGCTGTAGCCGAAATAACCAGCACCTTAGGCAGTTCAACCGACTTACCCTTCACCGCATCGAAGACCTCATCCGCATAGCTCTTCTGCGTCTTCGGATCCAGACCAGCGCCATATTGCAGCGCAAACTCGCGATCGCTCGGCGCCAGTACCGCTAGATCAGGTGTAGTCGCTACAAGGTTTGCCACCATATCCGAAGGCTTCGGAGCAGGCGTAACACTCGCCGCAAACGAAGCCGGAGGCACTAGATTATCCTTCGCCACAGCAGTCACAGCGTCATAGCCATCCGGCTTGCCGTGGTACTTCGTGTAGCAATATGTACCCAGCTTGGTGAACGTCGTCTTGAAAGGCTCAGGCGCGTAAAACGCCGCACGAGCCGCATAGTAAGCGCAGTTCAAATAGTCCGGCGGTGTTGACGTATAGTACGCCGACGCCAGGTAATACGTATCCATCAACTGCGGTCCAGGCGCCTCGGTAGTTGCAACCGGCACAGCAGCCAGCTCCGAGTTGAAAGCCTTGATCGCTCCGGCAGAATCCTTCTTTTGCAGCGTATCGGCGCCAATTGCACCATAGAAGATCGGATAGCCCTGACCCTTTACCTTGGCAAAGTCATCAGCACTCATGCCCTTCGGCTGGCCGACGGCCAAGCCCTTCGTCGCATAGTCCGCTGCCTTATCCAAGGCAGCCTGTTTCGCCGCCGGATCGGTCAACGTGCTCGCCGCCGCACTGCGCAACGAAACCTCAAACACATAGGCGTAGAGGTTGTCCGGCTGCAACGCAAGCAGCTGATCCGCCGTATCCAGCGTGTTCTGGCTATCGTTCGCCTGGCTATAGGCAAACATCATCTGCTGCAATACATCGCCCTTTACGGACGACTGCGGATACGCCTTCAGATACGCGGCAAACGCTTGGGCCTTAGCTGCGGGCGTGGTCTGCGTCGTCGCATTCTGGTAGGCCGCATACTCGTCGGCAGACATCTGGACCTGTCCGCTCGCCGGCTGTTGGGTACCAAGGTTCACGGCGGTCTGCGCAAAGCAGCCCGGCATAAAACACGCTGAGCCGGCTACTGCCAGCAGAGAAGCAAGTACGACCTTCTTCATAGAAAAACTCCTCGGTAAGCCCGTCTGGGTTCTCAAATTAGGATTCAACTGATACGGCGCGAGTTGCGCCAGTGGATCATGTCCTCTCAAACATATATCTGGAGGCTTGGATGATTTAGTGCGGATTATAAGAATGCTCCCGGCCCCTATGCAAGCCAGGCGAAACGCTCAACAGATTCGCCTGATAGTGCTCCTATTGAACCACAAGCCGGCCATCTGTCACAGCCGCACCCGTCGTAGCCGCATTTTTTTGCATTTCACTGACACCGGAAGCCCTCCGAATCCCACCTTCCCAACCAAATCCCACCCACTGCCCAAGATGTAGGGCAAGGGACGCCTTATCCACAACATCTTGTCCTTACTGCATTGATTCGCACCCCTTCGCCGCTTACGATTCGCATAGCGCCGCTCCACCCGCGCGACCCATTTTCGTAGAGGTTACCCCGTTTGCTGAAGCTCAAGAAAGTCCAGATCCTCGGTTTCAAGTCCTTCTGCGATCGCACCGAAGTGCAGCTCGCCGGCCAGGGCATCGCCGCCGTCGTCGGCCCCAATGGCTGCGGCAAATCCAACATCTCCGACGCCATCACCTGGGTCTTGGGCGAGCAATCCGCCAAATCTCTGCGTGGAATCAAGATGGAAGACGTCATCTTCGCCGGCACCCGTGACCGTAAACCCACCGGCATGGCCGAAGTCTCCCTCACCCTTGTCGACCCGGAGATCTACGACAGCGCCTCCCTCGGCGAAAACGAAGCCGAAATCTTCGGTGACAGCCAAAACGTGGCCGTAATGCCCTCCGGTGACTGGGACGAAGCCGCCGCCCGCGCCCAGGCCGCCGAAGAGACCGAAGAAGCCGTCGCCGACGCCCAGCCCGGCACCACCTACGAAGCCGAAGGCAAGAAGTCCGACACATCCGAGCCCGCCGAAGCCACCGCCGAGTTCCCCACTCCCAACAACAACGTTGTCCTCAAAATCCGCCGCCGCAAGTTCGGCCGCGCCCCCATCCGCGCCGGCGAAATCACCGTCACCCGCCGCCTCTTCCGCACCGGCGACTCCGAGTACCTCCTCAACGGCAAAATCTGCCGTCTCTCAGACATCAAAGACATCTTCATGGGCACCGGCCTCGGCGGTGAAAGCTACGCCATGATCAGCCAGGAGCGCATCGGCAGCATCCTCTCCTCCAAGCCGCTCGACCGCCGCAGCATCATCGAAGAAGCCGCTGGCATCACCCGTTTCAAGACCAAAAAGCGCCTCGCCGAGCTCCGCCTCGAGTCCGCCAAGCAGAACCTCGCCCGCGTCAACGACATCTTCGAAGAAGTCACCAAGCAAATGGTGACGCTCAAGCGCCAGGCCTCCAAGGCCGAGCGTTACGGCGCGCTCCGCGATGAACTCCGTGGCAAGCTCCGCGTCGTCCTCGCCTCGCGTCTCACACAGATGGACGCGGAACAAACCGCCGCCTCCACCGAGATCACCCGCCTCGCCGGCATCATCGATACCCAGACCGCGGCCCTCGAAACCATGGACGCTGAGCACTCCACCGGCGTGGCCCGCGGCTATGAGCTCGACGGCTTCATCCGCGACTCCGGCGCCAAGGCCAACCAGTCCGCCGTCGAGCTCGAGCGCATCGCAGCCCGCACCACCTCCAACGCCGATCGCATCGCCGATCTCGCCGATCGCATCACCGCCGGCAACGACGATCTCGCCTCCGCCCGCACCCAACTCGAGTCTCTCTCCGGAGAGCTAGAGCAGCACCGTAACTTCCTCGAAAACGCCAACACCGAATCCGCTGCCTCGCGCGAAGACGCGCAGGCCCAACAGGCGCAGGCTCACGAGGCCACACGCAACGTCCTCGCCGCCGAAGCCCTTGCCGAAAACCAACGGCGCGCCGGCATGCAGATCATGCAGCGCGCCGCGCAGGCCAATAACGAGCAGGCACAGGCTGAGGCTGCGCTCTCCGGTCTAGACCGCGAGAACGAACGACTCGTCTCAGAATCCGCGGGCGCACAGCAGGAGCTCGAAGCCCTCGGCGTCCAGCAGGGTCAGCTCAAGATGTCCTTTGAGGACGTCACCGCCCGCCTCAAGCGCCTCGAAACCGAGATCGTTGACCTCCGCCACTCGCTCGAAACCAAGCGCCTGGAAGAGACTCAGTCCCGCCGCCGGGGCGACGAGCTCCGTGCCGAGATGGCCACCCTCATGGGCCGACGCAGCTCGCTCGAGGCTCTCATCCGCGAGCACAGTTACTCCACTGACACCGTCCGCAACATCTTCCGTGCGAACGCTAAGCAGCAGAACACAGGCGCCCTCGCCCCGGTCGGCACGCTCGCCGACTTCCTCGAAGTCGACGGCAAGTACGAATCCGTAGTCGACGAGTTCCTCCGCGACGAGCTCAACTACATCGTCGTCAAGAGCTGGGACGCCGCCAACGAAGGCATGCGCATGTTGCAGGCCGACGTAGCCGGCCGCGCCACCTTCCTCGTGCATCCCAATGACGCCCAGTCGGCCTTCCCCTTCGCCGAAGGCATGACCAGTTCCACCTCCACCAACGGCATCGTCCCGCTCAAGGACTGCATCCGCGTCCTCGACGGCTTCGGCCGCTCGCTGGAGGTCATCCTCCCCAAGCTCCGCGAAGGCTTCATCGCGCCCGATAACGCCACCGCCCGCTCCCTCGCACTCGCCAATCCGCAGAGCTTTTTCCTCTCACCCTCCGGCGAAACCTTCAACTCCGTCACCGTCACCGGCGGACGCCCCCGCGAGCAAGGCCCGCTCGCCCTCAAGCGCGAGCTCGCCGAAGTCCAGACCAAGCTGGAAGCCATCGAGTCCGAACTCTCGCAAAGCGAACTGGCCACCGTCGCTGTTACCCGCGAGATCGCCGACCTCACCAGCACCCTCGACAGCAAAAATCACGAACGTCGCGACGCCGAGCGCGACAGCGCCAACTCCGGCGCCGCCCTCCGCCAGATGGAGGCCGAAACCGCCCGCATCCAACGCCGTCTACAGGATTGGCAGCTAGCCGCCGAGCGCAACAAGGACAGCCGCCAGCAAAAACAGGACCTCATCGCCCGCAAGCAGGAAGAAGCCGCCCGCTTCGAAGCCGAGCGCGCCGGGGTCGAGCAGCAGGTCTCCGAGCTGACCGAAAAGATCGCCACCCTCCGCGCCAACCGCGAAGAGCTGCAATCCGCCGCCAGCGCCGCAAATGCCGCTCTGGCCGGCCTCGAAGAGCGCCGCCGCAACGCCAGCGCCAACTTCGAGCAGACCAACCGCCTCTTCACCACGCAATCTCAGCGCATCGCACAGCTCGAGCAGCAACTCTCTAGCGCGGCCTCTGAAAAGCTCCGCCGCGAAGAAGAGACCGCTGCTCTCTCGCTACAGCACACCGAGCTCACCGAGATGCGCGCCCAGGCCATCGCCGAAGGCGAAACCCTCTCCGCCGAAGCCTCCGCTCTGCGCGCGGCAATGTCCGAGCTCGACACCAAACTCCGCGCCCTGCGTCATGAGACGGAAGAGCTCCGCGAACAGCGCGCTACGCTCACCGCCCGCGCCGCCAAGCTCACCTCCGACCTCGAGCACCTCGAAGCCACCTGCATCAATGACCTCTCCGTCGAAGCCTCCGCTCTGCGCGAAGACGAATCCATCGCCCGCATCGAAGCCGAAGCCCTCCACGAGGAAGACGAGGCCGCCCGCGCCCTCAAGCAGCGCCTCGAAGCCATGGGCCCGGTAAATATGATGGCGCTCGAAGAGTACACCGAGACCTCCACCCGTCACGAGTTCCTTGAAACCCAGCGCAAGGACCTCCTCGACTCCATCGAAAACACCCAGGCCTCCATCAAGGAGATCGACGACGTCTCCCACGAGAAGTTCGACGAAGCCTACAAGATCATCAACGAGAACTTTTCCAGCACCTTTACCAAGCTCTTCGGCGGTGGCACAGCTACTATGCGTCTCACCGACGAGACCAACTCTGCCGAATCCGGCATCGACATCATCGCCTCGCCTCCGGGCAAGAAGCTCCAGAACGTCCTGCTGCTCTCCGGCGGCGAAAAAGCCCTCACCGCCCTCTCGCTCCTCGTCGGAATCTTCCAGTTCCAGCCCGCGCCCTTCTGCGTCCTCGACGAAGTCGACGCTCCGCTCGACGAGACCAACGTCGGCCGCTTCGCCCGCCTCATCGCCGAGATGTCCGAGAACACCCAGTTCGTCGTCATCACCCACTCCAAGCGCACCATGGAGCAGGCCGACGTCATGTACGGCGTAACGATGCAGGAACCCGGCGTCTCGAAGATCGTCAGCGTCTCCTTGGGCGGCCGCAGCAAAGGCCGCGAAGCCCGAACCGCCGCCTAGCGATGAAGCACTACAAGTTCACCGCCGCTATCCAGCGTAGTAAAGGCTGGGGAGCCTACGTGATCTTCCCACACAATACGCAGAAAGAGTTCGGCATCAAAGGCCGCGTCCCCGTGCAGGCATTACTGGGAAGCCTTCCGTACGCCGGATCGCTGATGGCGCAAGCCACGCCCTATCATTTTCTTGCGGTACCAAAAGCCATCCGCGAACAGCTCGCGAAAGAACCCGGCGATCTCATCAAAGTCGAGCTATGGAAGGATGACGAACCCCGCACACTGGAGCTCCCGGAAGACTTCCTCAAACTCCTCAAACAAGAAAAGGCACTCGCAGACTTTGAAACACTGAGCATGACGCGACGCAAAGAGTATCGCAACTGGATCACCTCAGCCAAAAAAGAAGAGACCCGCCAGCGTCGTCTGCTGAAGGCAATCCATCTCCTCGCAGCTGAGAGGAAAACACACCGTTAGCTCCATTTGCCCGTTGCTCTGTCTTTCCCTGAACGCTGTACCCTATACGCTGCCTCTATGAACCCCCTCGACTGGCTCCTCGGCGCTCTCCTCCTCTACTCGACCCTCCGCGCCGCAATCCGCGGCTTCTTCCGAGAAGCCTTCGCCCTCGGGGGTCTCATCCTCGGCTTCCTGCTGGCCTGCTGGTTTTACCACCCGCTCGGCGCGCAGCTTACCGGCTTGATCACCTCCCTGCAACTTGCACAAGCTGCTGCCTTTGTACTCATTCTCGTCGGCATAATGCTGCTCGCCAGCCTCATCGGAAGTCTCCTCCGCCGCACCGCCTCGGTCATCGGCCTCGGCTTCTTCGATCGCCTCTTCGGAGCGGTCTTCGGCCTCATCCGCGGCTGCATCCTGGGCACCGCGCTCTTAATGGCGATCACCGCCTTCCTGCCGCCGGCTCCCTGGATGACGACCTCCAGGCTGGCCCCATATTTCCTTCGCGCTTCCCATGCTGTATTCTTCGTCATGCCCGCGGAGTTGAAGTCGCAACTCCATGAGGGTGCCGCGCGGCTCAAGCACACAACACCCGATTGGATCAAATGAGCTTCGCCGTCGCACACTGATTGAAAGGCACTACGAATACAGAACGCTAATTCAAAAAAATGCATCACAAGCTTCAGCCTCATTGCCCGATTGCATGTAGGATGATCCAATCCACCTCCAAAGGAACGCCCGCGAGTGAAACGCGATCTAGACAACCTCGTCCTTCAAATGCACGCCGCGGGGCTTCCGTATAACGACGCCGTGCGTGAGTTCAAAAAGCGCTTCATCTTCGAGGTTCTGGCACGTCATCGTGGTAATCAATGTAAGGCTGCCGAAGAGCTCGGCATGCATCGCAACACTCTTAGCCGCACGCTCACGGAGCTTGAGATGGACTCGGCACAGATCAAAAAGGGCTTGCGGCGTCCTCCAACATCCGTTCGCTCCCTGCGCTCAGCGCGTCCCTCTCTGCAGATCGTCTCAAACGGTCGCTAGATCGCCTGATCGACGCACTTCTACGGAACACCCCCCAATAGCCCGGTTCGTCCGTCTAAACTTAGATAATGCCTCGCGCAAACTACCGCCGCAGACCATCCTCCCTGCTGCACGCGATCACCCTCGCGGCCGCGGTGAGCTTTGCACTGCCGGCGGCCTCCGCGCAGGACGCCAGCATCCCCGCCGGTGCGGTTCCGGCCCAACCTGCCTCTTCCGCTAAAAAACCCTCGCCGGTCTCGGAAAGACAGGCCCGCGAGGCCGAAGACGCCTACATCGACGGCGCCCGGGAGATGCAGAAACCCGACTTCCCCGCCGCCGAGCGCAGCTTCGCTCACGCCGCCCAGTTCAATCCCAATAAGCCCGAGTACGCGCTCTCCCTCACCGTCGCCCGCGAGCATCACCTCACCGAGCTCGTCCAACAGGCCGCCAAGGCCCGCCTGCTCGGCGACAACGCCCGCGCCGATTCGCTGCTCGCGCAGGCCCGGACGCTCGACCCCGATAACAACGTCATCACCCAGCATCTCGGCATCGACGCCAGCCCCCTGCCCACAGCCATAGATCTGGATACCAGGCGCAGCAGCGTCCCCGCCCTCGCCGGTCCCATCGAGTTCGAACCTCTCCCCGGCCGCAAAGACCTTCACCACCAGGGCGGACTTCAGGATATCGTCCGCGCCGTCTACAGCGACTTCGGCATCAACGTAGACATCGACTCCAGCTTCACCAACAACGCCTTCCTCAAGTTCAATCTCGATAACGTGGACTTCCCCACCGCCAGGCGCATTCTTGGCGAGATGACACACACCTTCTCCGTCGCCATACAGCCCAAAATGGCGCTCATCGTCAAAGACACCCCCGAAGACCGCGATCGTCAGCAGCCGATGATCGAAGAAACCGTCTACCTCCCCGGCCTAAGCAACGACGCCATCGGGGAGATGGCCAACCTCGCCCGTAACGTCTTCGATCTCAAGAAGGTCACCGCCAGCGCCACCAACGGAGACATCCTGATACAGGGCGACGAAAGCACCCTCCGCGCGCTAAACGCCACCTACGCCGACATGCTCGACGGCGGCTCCGATGTCCTGCTCGACATCCACATGTACGAGGTCGACAAAACCCACCAGGTCGATATCGGCGCCACGCTGCCGTCCACCCTGAACTTCTTTGCCATCGCTAGTACAGCCCAAAACATCCTGAATCAGAATCAGTCAGTGCTCGCGCAGGCCGTAGCCAGCGGTTTGCTCAAGCTCACCGGCTCCTACGGCCAACAGCAACTCGAGGCGCTGGAGTTCCTCGTCGGCTCCGGTGTCGTCGGCAGCTCTGTATTCTCAAACATTCTCGGGACCATAGGCATGTACAACGGCCTGCCGCTTCTCGGTGTCAGTGTCGCCTCCGGCGGCACGTTCAATCTCCTGCTCAACTCCAGCGACGTCCGCATGTTAGACGACATACAGGTCCGCGCCGGCGACCGTCAGGACGTCAGCTTCCGCGCCGGCACGCGCTATCCCGTTGTCACAGCTACCTACAGCTCCGGTGTCAGCAGTTCGCTGGTCTCCTCGCTGGCCGGCGTAAGTGTTAATGGCACCTCAGCCGCCTCGCTATTGGCGCAGCTCGGCGGAGGCAGCTCGGTGACCGTGCCCCAGGTCCAATATGAAGACCTCGGAATCACCCTTAAGGCCACGCCTGTAATTCAGCACTCCGGAAACATCTCCCTCAAGCTCGACTTGAAGATCGAAGCGCTCGGCAGCGGCACCATCGACAGCATCCCCATCCTCAATAACCGCACTATCACCTCGACCATCTCCATTCCTGCCGGACAGACCGCACTGCTGGCCAGCGAGGTCTCTCGCAACGAGGCCCGCGACATCGAAGGTCTTCCCGGCCTCAGCGAGCTGCCCGGCTTCCAGGGCACCGACAAGAGCAAGGAAGTCGACTCCGGCGAGTTGCTCATCACCATCACCCCCCACATCGTCCGCACCGGCCGCTTTCGGGTCACCAGCCGCCGCCTGTTGTTGGATCATGCCGCCACCCAGGCACCGTAAAACTACCACTTGGCGTCTAGCCACCTCCTCAGCTATACTCAATAAGGCAGGGCGGGAGTAGCTCAGTGGTAGAGTGCTTCCTTGCCAAGGAAGATGTCGCCGGTTCGACCCCGGTCTCCCGCTCCAAACACCCTCACAATATGCGATACACTTCCTCTAGAGACAGCAATTGTCCTGCGCCCTTGAGAGATTGGTGCAGTTTGAGGCGCGGTACCCAAGTGGTAAGGGAGAGGTCTGCAAAACCTTTATGCGTCGGTTCGATCCCGACCCGCGCCTCCATAAAATCAATAAGAAAAACCCCGCCGTCAAGCGGGGTTTTCTTATGTCAAAAATAATCGTTCCTACATCTGAATTACTTGCGTGCTGAGTTGCGACGGGCTCTGATCTTGGACCGCGCCGAAGCGAAGAGAGCACCAGCCGAGCCAACGAGAGCCAAAACAAGCGTTGGGTTTTCAGGGGAGTCGGTGCATCCGCTTTGTGCATGCGCCGGCAAAGCTACCGTTAGGAGGAGGACAACGCCGAGTGTCAGGAGAGAGAGCTTCTTCATTTGTGGCCTCGATTGGAGAACAATTACGAAATCTTTGCAAGCGTCCCGCAGTTTATTTTTGCGATAGGAGCAATCGTCCGGCATGTCTGGAGACTGCTCCTATCGGTCATGCGTTGATCGCGGTATCTTTACTTCACCGTGACGTTGAGAGTTTGGGTCGCCGTATCTCCTGCGTTATCGGATACTTGGACTAGTATCGGAGCTGTGAGTGTAACGTCCACCGAGCTGGACGTTGAGAGAGAAGCGTTGAAGGTTGAATCACCCCCATAGCTCGCCGTCAGGGAATGAGTGCCGACGGTAAGGGTGGACGTAGTGTAAGAAGCCGTTCCGCCCGAGAGCGTACCAACACCCAGCACATTTGAACCACTCAGAAATGTCACAGACCCCGTGGGAGATCCGCTTCCATTTACTGGTGTGACGGTAGTTGTCAGCTTGAGAGCGCTATTCAGGCTCGGTGTCGCAGACGATGCTGAGAGAACAGTCAGCGTCGCATTGTTATTGGCTTGAATGCTGTTCGAATTGCCTGCGCATCCCAACACAAAGGTAAGCATGCCAACTGCGCACACGATCACAAGCAAGCGAATGTTGCGCTTCTTCTTCCCAGGCCAGCCGAAGAACATGAGGCAAGCCAAGGACAACAACTCCACCAGAAATCTTGCCCGGCAGTGCTGGTTCCGTGACACTAGCCAACGGAGCAGAGGCAAGGATAGTCAGATTCGAACTAACCGTTCCAGTGCTATTCAACACCGGAGTGCTAAACGAGCAGGTCAGCCCGGCAGGCAGCGTCGTCGGACAGCTGAACACCATGTTTGCGGTGTTAAGAGTTGTGCCCGCACTCGGTGTTACCGTCAAGGCAATAGGCCCGCTGCCAGCCGATCCCGCCGGCACCGTAACGGCACTCTGTGCAAGGGCAAGCTGGAACGCCGCCGTGTAAGCGATCGTGGTTTTGGCGGAGGAGCCGGTATAGTTGGTGTCCCCTGCATAGCTCGCGGTGATTGCATTGCTTCCCGAGGTAAGCAAGTTTCCGGCCACATCCAGGGCGGCATGACCGATTGAGTTGCCGGACGCATCAGTCTGAGCCTCGACGGTAGCAGTTCCCAGTACCTTTCCTGTTGTGGTATCGGTCAGGGTCACGGAACCGGAAGGCGAACTCGCAGTGCTCGTGGTTTCCAATGTGATCTGGAAGCCCACGCTCTGCGTAGCGGACACCGTAGTGTGACTCGCAACAAGAGTCATCATAGTCCCAGCCTGCGTAACAACCACCGGCACACTCGCTGAACTGCTCTCGGCGAAGGTACCATTCCCGGGATACCGAGCCACCAGATTGTGCTTGCCGGCAGGCATCGTGTTTCCAGAGAGAGTTACCACCCCGTTGGAGAGTTGTCCCGTTGCAAGAGACAGGCCGTTCGCGGTGTCCTCATAGAAGATCGCTGCACCACCAGTCGGTACTACAGTACCTGTCACAGCACTTACCTGCACCTTTGCAGTGAAAGCCGTTCCATACGTTGCGGTTGCAGCACTCGTCAACGTCATCGCGGTCTTGCTGGGTGACAGGCCTGAGACAACTGCTGCCCACGCGGTGGCGAGGTTGGTAACATCCGCCGAGCCAAGACCCGAGGCCAGGTCATAGCCCACATTCGCGTTGAAGTCAGGAAGTAGGCCGACGATGTCATTTGGGTTCGTAACCGTGCAGAGTGCTGACGGCGGAATGGCCGGGTTACCGTCCAGGCAAGGCATCGCATTATTGCCAGCCGTAATGTCGTGGAACACAGTAGCACCGGTCCCGTTGTATTGGGCGGCTCCCAGTTGGTAGAGCAGATAGTTGATGTTGCCGATTTGAGACTTCGTCTTCTGAGCCATCAGCGCAACCACACCAGCGAATGCGGGCGAAGCAAACGAAGTTCCGCCTGCGGTTAGGGTTTGAATATCCGATACGTTCAGGTAGTTGCAGGCGCCGTCGGGCGAGACATCAGATTGGCAGAAGACATACGCACTTCCCCAAAGGCCCGATCCGGCAAAGAAGGAGATATCAGGCACGTTGCGAGTGGTGTTGTGTGGCATTCCCGGCATCATCAACTGCCAGTCCGGCGTGGGATATCCACCCGTGCAGGACGAGACATTAGTCCCGTCTGAAGTGGTGCAGCGGCTTATTCCGCCACCACCGCCTACGACATCCAGAAAGGGCGCACTGAAATCGTTGCATAGCGCCTCATTTGTCGTATCGGCAGCGAAGCCGTTGGCTTGCGCAGCCAGCAGCACCTGTGGGCTGGCGCAGGTTTCGTTCCATGGTGTCTCAGGAATATAGCTGATCGCCGACTCAAGCGTTGTCGAATTGTTCGTCAAGCTCCAATAGGGAGCGGCGTGAGGATAGTTACCCGAAAAGTCCGTTCCACCCACCGCAGTGTTATACGGTGTCGAAGCGAAACCACTCACCTGCTCACCCAGGAAGGATACTTCCTGATCTTGATCGCAACTCGCCGATCCCGAATCTCCTGCCGCAACCAGAACGGTAATACCCTCCGCGGCCCTGCTGCCACAGTCCATTCACATACTGATTTCCTGACGTACCGAGATCCAGCTCGCACTCGCCCCAACTCACGCTGAGAATCGGCGCGAGATTGTTATCAATCGCGTACTGCGCCGCATTCAGTGGGCCGTATGCGGATACGACTACATCAACAGTCGCATTCTTAGCCATCGCACCGGACCACTCGACATCAAGAGCTGCTTCGGATTCAGTGCTATCGCCCGTCAAACCGGGATTCACATCGACATAAAAGTAATTAAGCTTTTTCGCAGGAAGACCGAACGCCGAACGAAAGGCATCCACGTCAGCAGGATTAACATCGCTCGCCGCTACGATGGCAATTGTTTGACCGGTCCCATCAATGCCCTGGGCCCAGAGAGGGTTGACGTTGTAGATAGTCGCAAAGTCCGAAGGCGTCACGAGGTACGCATTCTGCGTGCCGGTATTGATCGTGTAGTCCGGACGAGGCTTCTGGACGATATCGCTCTGAATCTGCGGCTTGATTTCCGTCTTCTCCCATCCTCCGCCAGCCTGATGTTTCATCAACTGCGGAGTCGTATGGAGCGCTTTGGGGCCATAGTTGCTCAGGGTGGAAAAGCCCGCAACAACTGGTGCCAGGGCTGCCGGAAGCATCGGGTCACTCGCATTGGCGAAGTATGTTTGGTTGTGAAGCGTATAGTGATGAATCTCCGTGTGGAAGGCAGAGCGGAGTTGCTGCTGCGTTCCGGAAAGAGTAATGACCATGCGGCTCTTCGAAACGCCCTCCACGCTAAACCCATGTCCGGAAAGCCATGTAGTGACGGTCTTCAAATCCTGATCGGACACACCGTACGTCTCTCCATAGCTCTCTGGCGTCAGCCACTTGTGATAGCTCGGCGAACCCACCTGCTCCTGTTCATGCAGAAGCTGCTTGAGTGCTGCTTCTTGCGCATCGCTACGCTTGAGCACAAGCTGCAGATGGTTGAGCGGAAAGCTATCAGCGGCAACACCAAGATCGGAGCCGATTTTGCTGAGTCGTGAAGTATTGCCAGTGAGACGAACGAGGTTCTGTTCATTCGTCGCCTGCGTGATGCGGGTCTGCGGCACTACTTGATTCGTACTCTGGCTGACGGACTGAGCAAAGGATGGCGTCAACGATGACAGAGCCACGCCAAGGGCCACAGTGACCGAAAGAGAGCTGAAAGCGCGATTGAGGTGCTTCATGTGTCTCCAAATTCTTCCGTTATGACGGAAATGATTCTTTTCTCTTCAAAAAAATGCAGGCCCCCCGACGAGGCCTGCTCGAGTGATCTAGTTGACGGTAACGGTCAGATTGACCGCCTGTGCGGCGACCCCCTGAACGCTCGGTGTTGCCGTGATGACCAGCGTCGAAGTACCCTTCGTCGATCCCGTGCTACCGTGAGAGCACCCCGATAGGCCTACTGCTCCAATGAGGGATACACCACATACCGCGATCAATAGAAGACGCTTTCCAAGTCTTCTTCTGCGAATCGGAAGGACAAGAACGAAGAGGCAAGCCAATGTCAATCCGCCCGTAGAACGCCGCCAGAAGATGGGAGCGCCCTTAGCCGAGCTGGAAGTCAGCGCATTGACGGTGACATACACCGATGCACTTTGACCCGCTGCCAGTGTTACCTTCGTCGGCGTAAGCTGCACATTCAATCCATTTTCCGGACCCGAAAGCGCGAAGTTGATATCACCCGCGTAGGTGCTATTAGCCGTGACCGTCAGCGTCGCCGCGCCCGATTGACCAAACGCCATGGAAAGAGCGGTGGCAGACGTCGTCAGAGCGAAGCTAGGTGTAACAGCCGGAGCAGCCACTACGGTATACGAAACAGTTCCGGCACGAACGTTTGGATTGAAGTTGGCATCGCCGCTATAAGAGGCACTGAGTGTATGCGATCCAACCGGCAGAGCTGAGGTCGTCAAGGTACCGCCGCCCGCACCAATGTCAGTCAGGCCGACGACTGTACCGTTTTCCGAAAACGTTATCGTCCCTCCAGGAACCGGGCGGAAATTCATCGAGGCTAGAACTGACGCGTCGATCGTCTCATTGCTCCCAACCGTTACGCTCGGCGAAGACGTCGTCAAAGAGATCGCTGTCCCACCCTGATTGAGCAGCAGCGCGACCGCTCCGTACTCTGATTCAGCAACCAGATCCAGCGCACCGTCCTGAAGATAATCTCCAGGCAGGAGAATGCTCGATGCAGGAGGAATCTGCGTCTCAATCGGCGAGCCGAACGTGCCATCTCCCTTGCCCAACATCAGTTGCGAGCCATAATAAGTCGGCGTTGCATCCGTTGCCGGATATTCGCTATAGAACAGATCCGGGATACCGTCACCATTGAAATCTGCGAGCGCGGCCTCCGCTGGATTCCTGCCTGCCTCGTAGATGCTTCCAGCGGTAAAGCCGCCGGAACCATTGTTGAGATAGACGAGCGCTCCTTCGCCGGATGACTGCAGCCCCGAAGACGTCATCAGACCTTCGGACAGCAGAACGAGATCCAGCTTTCCATCCTGGTTCAGATCGCCCGGAAGAAGCGAGATGATCACATCGCCTGTCTCAATCGTCTGCGCATTTGCAGGCTTGAAGATACCGCTTCCATCACCATAAATAATGGAAACCTTTGGGGAAGCCGAGCTTGATCCGCTGTCAGCAAGAACCAGGTCCAGCTTTCCATCGCTATTGAAGTCAGCGAGCGAAGAGGTATAGACCCCTGCACCAAAAGGAGTAAATGTCGCGGGCTGGAAGGTTCCATCTCCGTTTCCGAGAGCAACAACATAACCCGACGGTACGGCGGCACTAATGCTTTGATAGCAGGCAATAATGTCCTGCTTCCCATCGCCATTCACATCGCCGATAGAGATTCCGCTGAACGGATAAGCAAACGCAGTCGTCCCTGTGTTCAGAGCAACGGGCGTCTTAAGAGTGCCGTCCCCATTCGAGAGCGACATCGCCAGGACATACTTCCCGCTTGCAGACTCGGCCGAAAAGACCACATCTTGCAGCCCGTCACCATTGAAGTCCCCGGTAGCAGTAGCGACCCCTTCGATCTCGAAGCCTCCCGCATCTCCGGCAAGGGCCTGCTTGTAAGTAAAACCACCCTTGCCATCGCTCAGAGCGGCAAGAAAAGGATAAGGTCCACTTCCCATAAAACTCTGTAACAAGACATCTTTCTTACCATCTCCATTCAGATCCAGCGCCGCATAGGCATCCAGAGCTTGAGGGAAGGTGTTCGGATCGTTCACAGGAGCCACCGCAGGAATGCCCGCGAAGGAACCATCACCGTGTCCAAAGAAGATCGAGGCACGGTCATACGAGACCGATCCCGCATCCACAACAGCGAAGTCTGTACGTCCATCCTTATCGAAATCAGTAACTACCAGGTTAGAACCGGGATAGTTTTGGGCAGCCGTCGTATCGCTCTCTCCCGTGCTGTAAACGATCTTGGGATCGGCGAATGTTCCATCGCCATTACCAAGAAGGACCGCGGTAAAGTAGCCGTCGTAGTCGATGAAATCTGGATAGCCATCGCCGTTCAGGTCGGTGACAGCCCAGCCCGACGGATTGATTGCAAATGTTGTATCGGCAACCTGAGGCGCATCAAAAGTCCCGTCTGCGTGCCCTAAAGCGGTGTAGACATAGTCATCATCGAAGTTCATCGTGATGTCGGGAATACCATCGCCGTTCAAATCTACCAGGCTTAGACCGTTGCTGTTGTCAGTAATTTCGCCATACGATGCGGTGAAGTCCACCTCAGAGGTTGGCGTTGTGACGAAACTGCCATCGCCATTGCTGGGCAGTGCGATCACGCTGGCCCCTATCAGGAACCCTGTGTTCGCATCGTCATAGGCTTGCCCTTCAAAAACCAGGTTTAGTTTGCCACCCAGCATCTGCAACATCGCACTGTTATTCGGAAGGCCCAGGTTGTAATTGGCATAAGTCAACACTGTAGTGACTACCTTCGTAGTGCTGAAAGTCCCATTGCCAAGGCCAGGAAAAGTCTGAATTGTGATTGTGCTCACATTTGCGTTGTCGTCATACACGCTGGACAGCGAAATCAGGTCAGGGATACCGTCACCGTTGACATCTGCCGCCAGGAAAGAACCTACATCTTCCTGCGAACTTGCAAGCGCGGGAATCACAGTAGGTGTCGCAAAGGTTCCATCGTGGTTGTTATGGAAGACAAATAGCTTCTGAAGTCTCCATTGCTTCGCAATGATGTCGGGATAGCCGTCACCATCAAGATCCACCGCCGTCGCCCCAATGAAGTGAACGGGATTGGCGACCGCAGTGGCTCCGGTGCTCGTAATGGGCGCTGCAAAATGTCCCTTGCCATCGTTCAACAAAACATTGATGTCGCCAAGATAGTCGAGGGCTGCGATATCCGCGGAACCATCCTTGTTGAAGTCTGCCGTCAGCGTAATGAACGTGGAGTTGTCATTGACGACAGGGTAAGGAATGGCCTGATAAGAGGGCGCAGCCAGAAAGCCGCCAAAGTTCTGAGTTGGCGCAACCTTGGACGTCTCCGGCTGCAAAGCTGGTCCGCTCGGAGCGGTCTTTGCGATCGTAGCAGCGGCCTTGGCCCTCGCTTCAATGAGGGGCTTTATCGTCCGGTCGAAGGCCGAGAGAGGAGCGGCCGGATTCCTCTGCCTTAGACCAGCCACCGATGCTGGCTTACCTTTGCCATCTGTCCTGACATATTTCGTCCCGGACGCTGAAGGCCGCACCGTCGCATGTGCAATAGCCGCGAAATGCGGAATGATGACATGCTGGGACTGGGATTGTGTCCCCGCGGCCAGCGCTTGCTGCATAGGCAACGCAAGCACAAGGGCACCGCACAGCGGGAAAGCAGCGAAACTGATTCGCTGCATCCCTGCTTTGACAAGTATCGATAGTGAAGATCGCACACCATCGGCGGTACTTGAGACTCGGGCACTTATTGTTGCAACAGTTCGTTCATGGCGGGTCTGTTTCAAAACATCTCCTTAAGAAGCGGTTCGGTCTCTAAAGAACAAGCCGGAGCGATGAGCTATTACCCTGCATCGTCATTGATATTCAGCGATTGATAAACGCGTTGCGAAGTAAGTGGAAGGTGCTCAAAAGTTCGTTGTACGTGCCAGATTTTTGAAGCGGTGCAGCAAGGACTCACTCCAAGATGAGCCTTGCTGCACCAGGTCGTTGAAGCATTAAGGAAGAGGGGCAACGACTGTCGAGCCGGGCGACAATCCAGGCTTGCCGATCGAAAGTAGCGGCCACGTGGGTGCAGCCAGTCCGATGAGCTGCGAAAATCCTCCGCTGGTCATTGCGGTCCAGACTGAGCCAGTGCTATCGATGGCAGCTTGGTGTGGGCTATAAACAGAACCATTCGGGCAAGTGGTTGCGGTTGTGGAGGTGGGATAGCAACCCAGGTAGCCGAACGGAGGAGAGAGAACGTTGCTGGAGGTAGCTGTTGACGCTGTCGTAGTGGAGTAAACGTGAAGGCCAAGCGCTCCACCGCCGGAAGTATCGGAGAGATAGACGCTACCTGCTCCATCGATAGCAGGCATATTAGTTGTCTTGGCTCCAAGCGTTGCGTTTGCGATCAACGAGCCAGGAGTGAGTGACGTGATGGGAGCGGTGAACGAGTTCGGAACGACTTCCTCCAAACCAGCGGTGGTGACGGAAGTGAAGCCCGAGATACCGTACCAGGCGTTGCCACTTGCATCCGTCACCATTCCATAAGGCTTGGGGAAACTACCGTTGAGGGTGGCGGATATAGGGGTTCCAACAGTACCCGAGCTCGCATAGGATGGAGCACTTACCGTGCCCACCGAGAGGTTCGGTAGAACCACCGCAAGCGTACCCCCGTTGAAGTAGGGAGCGATCCACACATTCTGATTGGCATCGATTGTGAGACCGTAGGGCTGGAACCCGCCAGGAGTAACAGCGTTGTAGTTGACAGCATAGCTGGACGATTGGGCGAGCTCTTGAACGTTTGTGGTGCTCACTACGGCGCTGGAAACCCAAACGTTGTTGGCCTTGTCGATCGCTATTCCATAGGAAGGCCCTGTAACTGTGTACGATGTGGGCGCGCCACCAGCGGATGCCGAGTATTGATATACCGCTGTACCACTATTCGCGACCCAGATATTACCCAATGCATCTGCAGCAATGGCGCGACCTGCAGTGCTTGTAGTCCCTGCGGTATACGACGGTGTCGTAATGCCATAGGCACTCAAGCCAACGATGTTCGTGCCCGTCGAAGTACTATAGTAAGCGGTATCGTTGGCATCCAGAGCCAGGTAGTATGGAGCGTTTGAGAGAGGGCCCGTAGTGCTCGCGTACGAAACAGCGAGGCTCCAATCCGAAGGAACGGCAGTCAGATCCGGTAGGAAGGCAGCAGTTGCGGGTACAAGACTGAGCAGTCCAGTCGTAGAACTCATGGCCGCAGCGCTGGGATAAGGATTACGTGCCAGATTGATAAAGGCCTGCAACGTATTTGTAGGAGCGACACCCGAGATGCTGGGCGTGAATCCGTAGAGGCTAGTACAGGAAGCATTTCCTGTCACACCATTTACGCAGCTCTGCATGATGTCGCCGAGAGTATTCAGCTCCACAGCAGGCACAGTTCCGTTGACGGTGGCACCCGCCACGGAGATATTCGGCGTCTGAGTACGAGCAGTACCGGAGGCATAGTTCGCGATGTTAGAGGCGTTCAGAAAAGCATGCGCAAGGCCGGCGGCTGCAGTGCTCGTTCCGGTCGCTGCATTGTTGGCAGCAGGCGCACTCACGTTAGCAACATAGAGCGAACCACTAGCCGAAGTCGTCATAAAGCCAGAAAGCGCATAAGCCGCCGCAACCGTGGTGACCTCATTGATAACAACACTCGTGCTGGCGCTCACATTGGCGCAGCTTCCGAGCGCAGCCATTAGGAGCGTGCTGTTATTGACCAGCGTCGATGCGCCGGACGGATAACCGCCCGCCGAGGTAATGTACGCCTGCTGCCCTGCCGGGCAATTTGCCGGTGTCGCTGGGTTCCCGATGGTGAATGCACCGTGCACGTCCGTCGTCGCAGTGCCGATAAGAGTTCCAGCCTGACCGTAACCGGTCGCCGCCACATTGGTCACGTAGAGATTGACGGTCGCTCCTTGAATGGGGCTCTGACCGCCATGAATGATGCCGCTAACGAGCGAGAGCGGCGTCGGAGCAGCGCTCTCAGGAGCGACGCCGCAGCCGCTAAGAAGGCCCAACGCAAGGAACGAGACGGAGCCCACAAAGGCAGCAAAAGAGAGTCTGTATCTGTGGAACGACAAGGGAATAGACATTCAGTAATTCCTCCGTTGGAAGTGCAATCAAGTGCGAGATGCAAGCGAAAGATGAAATAAAGCGTGGTCCCGGGACCACATCCTGAGGATGAGACACCATGAATAAATCAACGCCGGACCCACGTCGTGAGCCGGATATATTGATTTGGGAAGTTTCTTATTACAGAACAAAGGAACAAGGCCAATCTCTCTATGTCAGGTCAACCTTGGTGGTGGCTTAACGCAAGGGCTCATGGACAAGAGTGAAGCTGTTGATCGACACATAGTGCGAATACCTTTGCATGGTCGCAAGCACCTGGTTCTCGTTGAATCGTGAAGATTTCTTGTTTGGAAAGTGAAAATCTAACCAAAGATTATGGTGATCTTTCCAATACGTCCAATGATAATTTCAAATGGTTATGATACGTTTCGAGTATGGATATTGAAATCAGGCTTCTTAAGAATGCGATTGCCCTGGCAGAGTATGGCAACTTTGCCCGTGCGGCGAATGCCGTTCACCTATCCCAGCCTTCCTTGTCACGTGGTATTCAGGAGTTGGAAAGCAGGCTCGGTGTTCAACTCTTTTCGCGCAATCGCACTGGCGTAGAACCGACTGCGGCAGGAATACTCCTGCTGGACCAGGCTATGGAGGTAATCTCTCGAACCGATGATCTCGTGCGCGAGATGGAGTTGCTGCGCGGTCTACAGAAAGGAGAACTCGACATTGCCGCGGGCATCTACCCCGGCCCAATGTTTACCGACCTCGCAATCGGCAGATTGATCCGCGCCCATCCCGCGCCTCGCGTCAGCATTGCCTACAATCACACGCGAGAGATCATCCCGAATTTAGCGAAGCGGAAATATGACCTTGCTGTGGTCTATCTCGATCCACGCGGAATGGACCGGCAATTCCACATGATCAGCCTGAAGCCACACTACATATATTTTGTTGCCCGCAGTGGTCACCCTTTATATTCACGCAAAAAGATCACATTGAATGACATCCTCTGCTACCCTTTAAGCACCACGTCCGGAATTCCTCCGGCACTCGTCAAGCGATTTAGAGTAGCGAAGCCAAAGCAATCGGACGGTGATTCGCACGTGTTGAAGTCCATCCCCTCGGTTGGTTGCGAATCGCTTTCGATGATGAAGACCATCATCCTGGAATCGGACACGGTCGGCCTGCTTCCGCTGAATGTAGCGCTGCCGGAAATTGAACTTGGCACATTAGCCGTACTTCCGTTCGTTGAGCCCTGGATGGCCCCCAGCTTTGGGATCGTTAGACTCGCACACCGCAGCCTATCTCCATTAGCTGAAAGATTTAGTGAACTGGTTATAGAAGCCGACTCCGAACTATTCGAAATGGAACGAGAGATGGCGCCAAAGCTCGTCAATAAATCGAAAGCAGTAAACACAAAACGAAATACCAAAGCCTGACTGCCACTCCACAAACAGAAAAGCCCTCCAGCAGGAGGGCTTTTCCATGCAATACGACCGTGCCAGCTACGCCACTGCTCCACCCATCACCGGATCGGTAATGCTGCTCTTCCCCGTCTCCACGCGACCGGCATACTGCATGCTGGCACTCGACCCCTTTACCTGCACCGTGAAGTCATACCACCCGTGCGCCTTCGACGAATCAACCACTATCGAAGCCTCTTCTCCCGCCGCCAACTCCTTCGTCTGCTTGCCCGTCCCATAAGAATTGTCGGCAACCACAACGGTCAAAGCTTTATCCGACACATTCTTCACCTTCGCCGCGACATCCCCCGTCAGTCCCTTCACCGTGCGGTCGTACACGCAACGCACAACGATCGGCGAAAACGCAGCGTCCCCGCGGAACGCGCGATAGAAGCCATTAGGCCCGTGCACATCGATATCGTACTTCCCATCCGCAAAAAGCTGCAGTGGATAGCCTTCCCTCATCGTGTCCCCGGCCTTCACCGCATAGGTCGCGACGTACATCTTCTGGTTGTTCACGCCGCGCGGGGTTGCCCCGCTCGCATGCGCTGTATTCCGCAGATACACATTGAACGGCGCACCTGCGCTCCTCGCACCATGAACAGTGTTACCCGCCTTCATCGCCACAACAAACGTCTTGGTCTCGATGTTCACATCGCCCTCGCAATACATCTCGTAGGGCAGCGCACACGCCGGCCGTGTCCCCGGCTCCTGCCGCGACGCATTCGCAACGCTCCGCGGGCTCTTGTTATAAGCCGCAATCTGCTGTTCCGAAAGCTTCTTATAGTTCGATGGGATCACCTTATTCTGCGCCCGTTGAATGCTCTCAACATGCTTGTCGCGATCTAGAAATGGCAGCGTCGACTGTGTGTTATCCGCCGGCCGGAACACCGAAGTCAGGTTCCCGCAGATAGCCCGCCTGAACTCGCTGATGTTGCTCTCCTGCACGGTCTTCCCGAACTTCCCTTGCACATACTCTTCCAGCAACTGCAGCGTAGAAGAGTGATCAAACACCTGCGAGTTCACCCAACCACCGCGGCTCCAAGGTGAAGCAACGATCGTCGGTATCCGGAAGCCCAACCCAATCGGCCCACTACGCGCCTCCGCCTTCGGCACGGCCTGCGCAATCTCATCCGGCGCATAGCTATACTCCAGCCCGGTGTCGATGCCCCCCGAAGCCCCACCCGTAGCCTTGTTCTGCGGATCAGCCGCCACGAACGACGGCGCATGATCGAAGTACCCATCATTCTCGTCATAGGTAAGAATGAAGATCGTCTTCTTCCAAACCTCGGGATTCTTTGTCAGTATGTCCACCACCTCCGACACATACCACGCCCCATACCACGGATGCGACGGATGATCGCTGAACTTGCCCGGAGGTGAAAGCCATGAGATCGTAGGCAGTTTGCCGTTATCCACATCGCTGCGGAACTGGTGGAAGACATCGCCCTTGGGCACCTTCATCTTCACCGTGTTGCCGCCCTCTTCAAAGGAGATCGTCTCAAGCG
>Ga0302309_10001343_pt1 | contig 22856 bp, 19 predicted proteins | sample III_Palsa_N1_1_FD_200453 | JGI IMG/M metagenome (GOLD analysis project Ga0302309, IMG submission 200453) | Peat permafrost microbial communities from Stordalen Mire near Abisko, Sweden - III_Palsa_N1_1 | ecosystem: Environmental > Terrestrial > Soil > Palsa > Peat permafrost | place: Sweden... | reverse complement strand
AAAGCTTGGCCCCGCTGCAACCCAGCGGATGGCCAAGCGCTATGGCACCGCCATTTACGTTGATGAGGTTCGGATCAAGATCCAAACTCTTAATAACTGCTAACGACTGCGATGCAAAAGCCTCGTTTAATTCAAACAAGTCAATATCCTGTTGTTTCATCCCGGCCATTTTAAGCACTTTGGGGATAGCAACCAATGGCCCTATGCCCATTATTCTCGGCGGTACGCCAACAACGGCGTAATTTACTAAACGCGCAATTGGTTCAAGCTTATTTGCTTTCATAAAACGCTCGCTCACTACCATTACAAAGGCTGCCCCATCGCTTGTTTGCGACGAGTTGCCAGCGGTTACTACACCTTTGGCATCAAATACAGGCCTGAGTTTTGATAAAGCATCTATGGATGTATCGCCGCGCGGACCTTCATCAGTATCTACCTTAAATTCCCGTTTCTTTTTTTTGCCGCTTTCATCAACATAAATTTCGGTGATGTTTACAGGTACAATTTCGTCCTTAAATTTACCTTCTTTAATAGCGTTTATGGCTTTTTGATGCGAATTATAGGCAAACTGATCCTGCTCTTCACGGCCGATTTTGTATTCTTTTGCTACAGCCTCGGCAGTTAAACCCATCCCCCAGTAATAATCAGGATGGGCAAGCGCTACATCGGCGTTAGGTACAATGCGCCAGCCACCCATCGGTATAAGGCTCATGCTTTCAACCCCGCCTGCTATAATACAATCGGCAATACCGGCATGTATTTTTGCTGACGCGATGGCAATTGTTTCCAACCCTGAAGCGCAATAACGGTTCACCGTCATACCAGGTACTTTATCTGTATCGAGTGCTATGAGTGAAATTAAGCGGGCAACATTTAGGCCCTGCTCTGCTTCGGGCGTGGCATTGCCTACAATTACATCCTCAATCTCATCTTTATCTACATTCGGTACCGATGCCATCAGGTGTTTAATAACATCTGCGGCCAGTGTGTCGGGCCGGGTAAACCTAAAGCCACCACGGGTAGCTTTCCCAACTGCGCTGCGGCTGGCCGCTACTATATATGCGTTCATATCTTTTTTATATTTATTAGCCCCACCTAAATCCTCCCCGGTAGGGAGGATTTTGAATTGTAATTTTTTTAAGTCTCCCCTACCGGGGGAGATTTAGAGGGGGCCTAGTTTCTTAACACTTTTCCGCCTGTTAATATGGATTGTATGCGCTCCAGCGTTTTACGTTCTGTACACAGCGATACAAAGGCCTCTCTTTCCAGCCCCAGCAAATATTCCTCGCTTACGATGGATGGTTGTGATAAGTCGCCGCCGGAAAGTACGTATGCCAGCTTTTGAGATATCTTAACATCATGCTCGCTGATATAGTTACCGCTATACATGGTATTAGCGCCCACATAACCCAGGCCTAAAGCCTGTTTGCCCAATACCCTTATATCCGTACGCTGCACGGGTTGTACATAACCTTCATCGGCCAGTTGCAGGCAATGCTGTTTGGCTTCGGCCAGTAACCTGTTACGCGATACTACCACTACATCCCTACCCTTTTTCAGATAGCCATAATCAAAGGCTTCATAAGCCGAAGTGGAAACTTTTGCCTGCCCGATAGTTAAAAACCTGTCCCTGAAATTATTCATTTCTATATCGCCATCCTGCAAATCATCCGACAATCTTAAAGCAAACTCCTTGGTGCCGCCGCCGCCGGGGATGAGGCCTACGCCAAATTCTACCAGCCCCATATAGAGTTCGGCATGGGCAACTACCTTATCGGCATGTAAACATAATTCGCAGCCACCGCCTAAAGCCATCTGGTGCGGCGCGGCAACAACCGGGATAGATGAATAACGGATCCTCATCATGGTATTTTGAAAAGCTTTGATCACTACGTTCAACTCATCAAATTCCTGTTCAACAGCCATCATAAATATCATACCCACATTGGCACCCGCGCTAAAGTTGGCGCCTTCGTTCGAGATGACTAACCCCTTATAGCTTGTTTCGGCAAGTGTTATGGCTTTGTTTATGCCCTCAATCACTTCGCCGCCTATGGTGTTCATTTTGGTATGAAATTCCAGGTTAATAATGCCATCGCCAATATCGGTAATGGTAGTACCACTATTTTTCCAGATGGTATTGCTGGCTCGGATGTTATCCAGTAATATAAATTGTTCTGTTCCCGGTATTACTTTATAGTTTTTGGTGGCGATGTCATAATACAATCGTTTTCCACCCTCTACCTTATAAAAACTTTGTACACCGGCTGCAAGCATATCATATACCCATTTCGCAGGCTTATGATCCATAGCTTCCATCGCTTTTACGGTATCGGCTACGCCCAAAGCGTCCCATTTTTCAAATGGGCCCATCTCCCAGCCAAATCCGGCATTCATGGCGGCATCTATTTTGTAAAGCTCATCCGAAATCTCGGGGATACGATTACTCGCGTAAGCAAAAAGCTGATAAAACGTAGCCCTGTAAAAATCACCCGCTTTATCTTTTGCTGCGAATAGTATTTTAAGCCTGTCCTTCAAATTATCAACCGCTTTTGTGGTTTCCAGCGAAGCGAATTTTACTTTTTGCGATGGTTTGTATTCCAGCGTTTTCAAATCGAGCGCGTAAAACTGGTTTACGCCGTTTACCTTTTCTTTTTTGTAAAAGCCCTGCCCGGTTTTGCTGCCCAGCCAGTTATTTTTAACCATGCCGCTTACAAACTCAGGTATTTTAAACAGGTCTTTAGCTTCGTCATCAGGCGCATTGGCGCTCAGCCCGTTGGCCACATGTACCATCGTGTCCAAACCCACCACATCATTGGTACGGAATGTAGCCGATTTTGGGTGACCGATCACCGGGCCGGTAAGTTTATCTACCTCCTCAACCGTCATTCCTGTTTTATCAACATAATGCAGCACACTCATAATGCTAAAAACGCCTATGCGGTTACCTATAAAAGCAGGTGTATCCTTTGCCAATACGGTGGTTTTACCAAGATATTTCTCGCCGTAAGCCATCAGGAAATCAGTCACTTCGGGCAATGTATCTGCAGTTGGGATAATTTCAAGCAGTTTTAAATAGCGTGGCGGGTTAAAAAAGTGTGTGCCGCAAAAATGATGTTTAAAATCTTCACTCCGCCCTTCAGTCATTAAGTGAATAGGAATGCCTGATGTATTTGAGGTGATAAGTGTTCCCGGTTTCCGGTACTTTTCAACTGTTTCAAATACTTTTTGCTTAATATCCAGGCGCTCAACCACCACTTCAATTACCCAATCGCAGTCGGCTATTTTTGCCATATCATCATCAAAATTGCCGGTTGTTATGCGTTTGGCAAATGATTTAAGGTAGATGGGCGACGGGTTTGATTTCAAAGCGAAATCAAGTGCGTCATTCACTATTTTATTCCTGGCCTTTTTATCGGCAGCAGGCGCGTCTTTCGGTACAATATCCAGCAGTAATACCTGCAGGCCGATATTCGCGAAATGACAGGCAATCCTGCTGCCCATCACGCCCGACCCAAGTACCGCTACTTTTTTTATTATTCGTTTAGCATCCATTAGTTTAAGATTGTTTAATTATTCTGCTCGCGTCCAGGTAGTTGTACGCCCGAAAAGCGAAATGCCAATATAGCCGCGTATATCCAGCTCCTTGCCCTTATAAGTCATTTTGCAGGAATAGGTTTTCCCATTGATCGGGTCGTAAATAGTGCCATCGGTGTATTTATCATCGCCGTCTTTCACAAAATCCTTTAATACCATCAAACCTAAGCGGGGGCGGCTGCGCAATGCCGGGTCGGCATTCATCTCATCAACTTTAGGCTTGCCGTTTTTCAGAGGTTCTTTAAGCCAAACCACTTTACCATAAAACTTGCCATGCTCTTTTGTGATGAGGATTTTGCCACTTTTAATGTCATTATACCAAAGGCCTTCAATCTTGTCGGTTTGCGCTTTTGCGGCAAGGTTTACAGTGGTTAACGTTAGTATCACTAACATTAAACGGATGAGATTTTTTTTAAATGCAAGCATTGTTTCAGGTTTTACTACCAGATGATTAAACCGGTTTAACTATACCCAATGAATATAAGGCATAGTAATTACAGGCACAGATAACCAGGTGACGATTTAAATAATTTATTATTGGTTTATGCTAACAAATATCCTTTTCATTAAGGATATATAAAGGTCTAAATGACGGAAACATTTGTCAATATTTCGGATGTTTATTTTTAGGCATGAGATGTCGTGCTGCATAAATATCAGGCTGCCGACTTTTATGGTGAGATGCTGAAACAAGTTCAGCATGACATCTCTCTTTTTATCTTCCTTTTAATTCATCCACCAAATCAACATACTGCTGCATCGCGTCGTTTGCTGTAACACCTTTTAACTTCGTCCATGCATCATACTTGGCTTTTGCCACAAAATCAAACATACCCGGTACATCAGCATGAATATCACCCTCTGTTGCCTGCTTGTATAAACTGTATAAGCGCAGCAATATTTCATTATGTGGCTTCGTTGTTAATTGCTTACTATCGTTAACCGCTTTTTCAAAATTATCTTTTAGTTCCATTATTTTTATTTATTCCTGGCTTGTTCTTCCATATAATCATGGCCTTTGGGCGAGTTCATGAACATTTCAATTAATTCAGCCGGCAGATGGGCCAGTTTGCGTTTTTCCATATCTATCCAGGCGCCATCGGCAATAATTATGGCCACTTTTGTGCCATCGCCCCGGTACATTTCGTGCCTTATTGTCCAGCGCGAACCATCGGGTCGTGCCTTGATCAGCTCGCAGGTTATTTTTATATGATCGTTAATGCCTACCTCGCGCAGGTAAAAAAGCTCTTCCCTGAATAATACCGGGCCGATTTTGTATTTATAAAGTTCTGATGGCTGCAAACCCAGGCTTTCCAGCATGGTTAGCCTTGCCTGTGCTGCAAAATCAGCATAGGCCGAATGCCGCATGTGCTGGTTAGCATCAATCTGCGACCATAATACCTGTCCCTCATAAAATACATGCATAGCTGGTTTATTTATGTTGCTTGAATTTTTTAACCGCCTCGGTAAATCGTGGTAATATTTCCATCGCATCGCCTACCACACCGTAATTGGCAGCCTTAAAAAATGGGGCTTCGGGGTCTTTATTGATCACCACAATAGTTTTTGAGCCGTTAACCCCGGCCAGATGTTGTATAGCCCCCGATATACCTACCGCGATATACAAATTAGGCCGTATGGTGCCTCCTGTTTGCCCTACATGCTCATGGTGCGGTCGCCAATGTGCATCGGCTACCGGGCGCGAGCATGCGGTTGCAGCGCCAAGTTCTTTTGCCAGATCCTCTATTAAACCCCAGTTTTCCGGGCCTTTCATTCCCCTGCCGCCTGATACTACTAATTCAGCATCCGCCAATGATACTTCGCCGGTTACTTTGCTTACTTCTTTTACTTTTATCCCGAAGTCTTTTTCGCCAAAGCTTACCTCCAGTTTTTCCACTGTGGCTTTTCCATCACCTTGTTTTAAAGGAAAGGTATTCGCCATCAGCGTAATTACTTTTACATCGCTGGTTATGTTCACGAAAGCGAATGATTTGCCCGAGAAAACAGCTTTTTTAACAACAAAACCCTTTTCCGTATCGGGGTATGATAATGCGCCTGCCACTAACCCGGCCTTTAGTTGTACAGCAACCCGGGGCGCAACGGCACGGCCATTAATATCATGCAGGGCTATAATTATTTTGCTATTCTCTTTTTTTGCTGCCGCGATGAGCGCGCTTGCATAGGCACGGGCGTGCAGATCATCAAGGCGTTTATCGGCAACGTGCAACACTTTTTGTACACCATAATTGCCCAGGTTTTCCATCTCGCTATCGGCTATGGTTCCTAAAACTAAAGCGGTAGCTGTAGTTCCTGCTTTTTTGGCGATCTCGGCGGCATATTGTACCGCTTCAAAACTCTTCTTTTTTATACTTCCACCGGTATGTTCTACCAATACTAATACTGACATTTCTTTTTCGGATTTTAATTAAATAACCTTTGCTTCGGTATGCAGCAGCGCTACCAACTCGTCCATATTTTCAGGATCGATCAATTTTATACCGGCTTTTGCAGGCGGCATTTCATAGTATAAAATGGCTGTTACCGGTGTTACCGCAGCTGGTGTTACCACATTTAAGGGTTTGGTACGTGCCGCCATTATACCACGCATGTTGGGTATGCGCGCCTCGGCTACCCCCTTTTGGCATGAAATTACCACAGGTAAATTGCAGGTGTCTGTTTCTTCACCGCCTTCTATCTCGCGCTTTACTGTGGCTGTCTTTGCATCAACCTGTATGTTTGTGGCAAAGCCTACATAATCCGCATCAAGCATTTCAGCCAGCATTACCCCTACCGAACCATTGTTATAATCTATAGATTCTTTTCCGCATAAGATCAGATCGTAGCCTACTTCTTTGGCATACTCGGCTATATAATTTGCAGTTTGATATGGGTCGGTGCTATCCGCGTCAATACGTACGGCCTGATCACCGCCTAAAGCCAGCGCTTTTCTTATCACAGGCTCTGTATCTGCTTTACCAACGGTTACGAGGTGTACTTCGCTGGCAACGCCGCTTTCTTTCAATTCAAGCGCGCGGATGAGCGCATACCATTCATCATAAGGGTTGATGATCCAGGTGGTGCCCTGCGTATTAACCGCGGTATTATTATCCTTTAAAACAATTTTGGTGCTGGTATCAGGCACCTGGCTTATACACACTAATATTTTCATTTGTAGGTTTTAAAATAAAAACATGCCATTTCGAACGAGGTACAAGGAGAAATCCTTACGAAGATGCACAGCGGACTATGCAACACGTATAAGATTTCTCACTACGTTCGAAATGACAACGGGGGTTTAAAAACAGTACTTATTCTCTTCTATCAATTTAGTAGCAACATTTCTGCGTGCCTGGGTGGTGTTAAAATCCTCGGTTTTAGTGTAGCGTTTTAAGCCCATCAGCATCATTCTGCGTTCATCCCCATCAGCAAATGAGTTGATCGCTTCCCTGCCCGATTTTGCGATATGCTCGGCGGCATCATTAATATACACACGCATTATATCCAGTTGTACCTTACAGGCTTCTTCGCCTTTCATGCCAACCAGCTTTTCAACACGTAACTGTGTCGATTCGCTTACATAAAGTTCTATCAGCATATCTGCCAGGTTCATCAACACTTCCTGCTCTTTGCCTAATTGCTGCATTAGTTTTTGCACAGCGGCACCAGCCACCATCAATACCGCCTTTTTAAAATTGGCAATATATTTTTTCTCTTTCGCAAACAATCCGTCATCGTCTGCCCCGCCAAAATCAGGTATGCTCACTAACTCACCCGCTACTTTTTGGGCAGGCCCCATCAGGTCGAGTTCGCCTTTCATGGCGCGTTTCAGCATCATGTCGACCATCAGCATGCGGTTAATTTCATTGGTGCCCTCAAATATCCGGTTGATCCTTGAATCGCGGTATGCCCTGTCCATCGGCGCCTCGGCGCTGTAACCCATGCCTCCATATATCTGTACGCCTTCGTCAACTACATAATCCAATGTTTCTGATGCGTTCACTTTTATAATGGCGGCTTCAATGGCATATTGCTCCGTGCCTTTCAGCTTGGCTTTTATTTCATCCATACCTGTTTCTATCAGGTGTTCGGTGGCCTCTTCCATATTCTGGCTGGCGCGATAAATAGCTGATTCAGAAGAATATGTGCGGATAGCCTGCTCCGCCAGTTTATAACGTATAGCCCCGTATTTTGAAATGGCCCTGCCAAATTGCTCGCGCTCATTAGCATAACGTAACGATAAGGTAATTACCTCCTTACTTGCGCCAACAGTGCCGCCGCCTAACTTAATGCGGCCCAGGTTTAATATGTTTACCGCTATTTTAAAACCGTTCTGCCTTTCTGATAGCAGGTTTTCAACAGGTACTTTGCAATCATTAAAAAACACCTGGCGGGTTGAACTTCCCTTGATACCCATTTTGTGTTCTTCGGGATTCAGTGTGATGCCTTCAAAATCCTTTTCAACTATAAAAGCGCTCAGATTTTCGTCATTATCAATTTTTGCGAACACAGTGAATATGTCGGCGAAGCCTGCATTGGTGATCCACATTTTTTGGCCGGTAAGCAGGTAATATTTACCATCAGCCGATAGCTTAGCCCGCGATTTGCCCGAATTGGCATCAGAGCCTGCGCCGGGTTCGGTAAGGCAGTAAGCGCCTTTCCATTCGCCGCTGGCCAATTTTGGAATATATTTTGCCTTTTGCGCGTCGTTACCATAATACAATATGGGCAGCGTGCCGATACCTGTATGGGCCGAAAAAGCTACAGAAAATGAATTGCCCGCGCCTAATTTTTCGGTAACCAGCATTGATGTTTTAAAGTCTTTCCCGAAACCGCCGTATTCTTCGGGTATAGATATGCCTAACAGGCCCAACGCGCCTGCCTCTTCCATTAAATGGGGCATCAAACCTTCTTCCTGCTCATCAATCCGTGTTAAATTCGGGGTGATGTGCTGCGCAATAAAGTTGGTGCATGTTTCAGCTATCATTAATTGCTCTTCATCCCATTCTTCCGGAATAAAAATATCACCCGCAGATGTTTCCCTGATCAGGAACTCACCTCCCTTTATAGCTTTTAAAGCTTCGGTATCGTTCATAAAAAATTAATTTTAACTTGTATTTATACTTAAATAATACAACAAAAGCAGTAGCCGGCTTTTGCAATAATTTTTGGTTTTATAATCAGGAGTAAAATTAGGGGCGTTACTATTTCAAAAAAAGGCTTGCAATACGGACATATTCGTCAAAAAGTCGGAAAGAAATTTAAGTCAAAATTAAAAAGTAAAAATTCAAAAAAAGTTGTCTTAATATTTTCTTTTGAATTTTGCTTTTTGAATTTTTACTTATAATGCTGTTGCTACGCGATAATCTGACGGCGACATGCCGGTGTGGTTTTTAAAATATTTTCCAAAGGAGGATTGATCGGGGAAATGAATACCTTCGGCTATGCGGGCAATGCTGATCTCGTGATTTCGTAAAAGCACTTTCGCCTCTAATATCACCGCATCATCTATCCACTCCCCCGCTGTTCTGCCGGTTACTTCTTTAATGGTTTCTGTTAGGTGTTTTGATGATACATACAGCGCATCGGCATAATACTGTACATTGCGGTGTTCTTTATAATGATGGAAAACAAGTTCCTGAAAAAGCACATTCAACTCCTGCTTGCGGGTTTGCTTGCCTTTTACCATTACATGATGGTTTTCATATATCGATTCAACTTCGTAAAGCAGCGAGGTTAAAATACTCCTGGATATTTCCATTCGGTAAGGATGCTCCTCCCGTTCCAGTTTCTTTTGCATCAGCATATATATATCCAGCAGCATGTTTACCTCCTCATGATCGGGGTAAATAACAGGCAGCGATGCGCTTTTGAAATAACTGAACGACTCCAGGAAATGGCTGTTTACATTGTTTTCGGTTAAAAATGCTTTGGAAAAAACAATAAACCTGCATAAAAAATCATCGCTGTAATTATAGATCCTTAAAATATGAAAAGGTGTGGCCAGCAACATGGCATCAGGCTTTGATTGGTAAACCTGCAAGTTAACTTCTACCTGGGCGGTGCCACGGGTGCATATACCAATAATATAACCATCAGACCGGTAGGGATATTCACTTAAACTAAGCAGTTGTTTTTCATCAGTAATAAAAAAATCAGGACTTACGAGCTTATCCGCATACAGGTCGGCAAATTTTGATAAACTTAAATGGGCGATCTTTTTATTCATCTACACGCAATATATGGTTTTATAGGTAAATTCAGCAATTGAAGTATGATTTATAAGGCAATTTTCTGCATTTATTACCAAAACCTTTCTCCGACTTTTTGACGAATATCTCCGCATTATAGCCCTTTTTTTCCTTTAAAACCAAGCTAATTTTATTTTTTTAAACCGTGCAGTGTTTTGTGACCATACAACCTGCATATTATAAACCAATTATATTCAATCATGAAGAAACTTTTACTATTAGTGCTTACACTAATGCCTATTATTTCGTTTGCACAAGGTTTCCAGGTTAACCTGGAGGGAGAAAAGCAAATAGGTATGGGGCACACGGGCGTTGGCCTTGTACAGGATGGTGCATCCGTATTTTTTAACCCCGGCGCCGTTGCTATGCTGCCTGAAAATTATATTCAGGGCGGTATCAGCCCCCTTCTTTTCAGGTCGGACTTTAACCCGATGGGTACAGATGTACAGGATCATACCGTAAACAAACTTGCCACACCTTTTACCTTTTACGCTGTGTGGGGCCCAAAAGCCTCGTGGTGGAAACTGGGCTTAGGCGTATATACTCCATTTGGCGGCTTAACTGATTGGGGAAATAGCTGGCAGGGAAAATATGTGCTGGAAAGCCTCGATCTGAAGGCTATATACTTTCAGCCAACTTTGAGTATAAAAATAACCGATTACTTAAGTATTGGCGGTGGCTTTGTATACAACCGTGGCAGTGTCGACCTCACCCAAGCCATCCCATTGACCAATTCTGCCGGGCAAGACGGGCAAGCTGAACTTAAAGGCACGGGTAAAGGTTACGGATGGAATGCAGGTATCTACATGAAAACAGAAGTTGGTTTAACTGTGGGCCTTACTCACCGTTCGGGCGTTAATACCACTATCAATAATGGTAATGCCATATTTAATGTACCGGCATCATTACAGGCTAACTTCCCGCAACCCAATACATTCACTTCAAGTATTCCCTTGCCTTCTACAAGTTCCATAGGCTTTGGGTATTCCCCTTGTAAAAGATGGTTACTTGCCTTTGATGCCAATTTAATAGCATGGGATGTTTACAAAGCATTGGCTTTTGATTATAAGCTAACCACACCTTTTTTACAGAACACCTATTCACCAAGGAATTACCAGGATGCTTTTAGTTTAAGGGCAGGCGCGCAATACAAGGCTAACAGTAAGCTGGCCCTGCGTTTTGGCGGTGGTTATGCCACTACAGCTGTTGAAGACGGATATGTAACACCCGAAGCACCTGATGCCAACCGCGCATACGTAACCGGCGGTTTAGGTTACAATTTAGGAAGCCGTTTAGATCTTGATCTTTCATTTGAATATGAACACATCATGTCGCGCACACAAACCAACATTCAATCGCAATTATCAGGTACGTTTGAAACTAACGTTTACATCCCTGGCGTATCTCTGGCTTATCACTGGTAATTAAAAATTAAAACAACATGAAGAACTTTAAAATATATCTTATTTCAGGTTTGCTTTTTCTGGCAGCCTGTAAGCCCGAAATTCATACACCAGCACCCTCAAAAGGGCAGGCCGATTTTTCGCGATTCATAGCTGTAGGTAACTCGTTAACCGCAGGTTATTCAAACGGTGGCCTATACCTTGAAGGGCAGCAAAATTCTTATCCATCAATCATGGCTGCTGAAATGAAAACTGTTGGCGGCGGTGCTTTTAACCAGCCATTGTTTAGTGCCAGCCAGGCTAATGGTTCTGGCTACCTGCAATTAACCGGTTTTGATGCCAGTGGCAACCCTATTACTGCTCCGGTTACCACCGATCTGGCCATCAGAGGGATAATAGACGTTCCGGGTTTTGGTAATGTAACCTTATACACAAAATATACCGGCGATATTGAAAACTATGGCGTACCCGGTATTAAGCTTGAACAAATTACTTATGCCCCCCTGGGTAACTTAAACGGTTATTTTGAGCGTATGCTTCCCACTGATTTCCCTAATAATACCACTACTGATTACCTTGATTTTGTTACCGCAAAGCCATTTACATTTTTTAGCGACTGGCTGGGCAATAACGATGCGCTTTTATACGCTACCGAAGGCGGCGCAGGTACCGATCAACTAACTGATAAAAATACATTTGCCGAATTATATGAACTATCAATTGACCAGTTAACCGCTAAAGGCGCTAAAGGTGTGGTTGCTACTATTCCGGATGTTACAGCTATACCGTATTTTAACACCGTAACTGTTGCTGCCATTAATGCATCTATTAAAAAACTATCCCCAACAGCGCCCGGGCTATTTATAAACGCGCTGGTATCGGGTACTACTTATGCACCACGATTGGCTACCGCAAATGATCTGATCATATTGACTTTCCCAACCAGTATGATAGGCACACCTGTTGCCGCTGCAGGTGGCTTGCCTTATGGTTTAACTCCTTATACACCATTAGATAATCAGTATGTGCTTGATGCCAATGAGGTAGCGCTTACCCGTGAATATGTACAATCATACAATGCTACCATTAAATCAATTGCAGCCTCAAAAGGACTGGCTGTATTTGATGCCTATAGCTTTTTAAATATGGTTAAGCAAAATGGTTTGGTTGTTAATGGTGTGAGCCTGACCTCATCATACATAACCGGTGGTTTGTTTTCGCTTGATGGCGTACACCTTACCCCCCGCGGATATGCTATAATAGCCAATGAATTTATAAAATCGATCAATAGCACTTACGGTTCAAATATTCCATTAGCTAATGTTTCGGCTTATGAAGGATTAAAGTTCCCTTAACTATGTATTTTACAATAATGTGCAGATAATGCACATTATTGTAAAATATTAAATACCAATTTGGTTTTTGGTATAAAAATGCTTTAAATTTGTAATAATCAAATCATTTTACCATGAGCCGTGAACTAACAGAATTTTCAGCATTGATTGATGAGCAATTTGAAATAACAATAGTAAGTAAAGAAAGCTTCTGGGATTACCTGGTGTGCTTTTTTAATAAAACTGTTTGATCCGTATTAAAATACCTCAAAAAAATAACCGGCTATGGTTACAAGCCCGGTACGAAAGTGCCGGGCTTGTTGTTTTAATTTGTCTTGAATCCCCTCCCAGGTTGTCCTATCCGCACCGTACGCTATTAATTATAACAACCTATATTTGTATTACACTTAACCAATGAAAGCCATGCAAAAAATAACTCCCTTTTTATGGTTCGATGATAATGCCGAAGAGGCCGTAAATTTTTACACCTCTATTTTTAAGGATTCAAAAATTGGTACCATAACACGTAATACTGATGCAGCTCCCGGCCCCAAAGGTGCCGTATTAGTAATTACATTTGAGCTTAACGGGCAAAAGCTTTACGCCATGAATGGCGGCCCGGCCTTTAAGTTTAACGAAGCCATATCGCTGTTTGTAAATTGTGATACCCAGGACGAAATAGATTATTACTGGGAAAAGCTATCAGCAGGCGGCGAAAAAAGCCAGTGCGGCTGGCTAAAAGATAAGTTTGGGTTATCATGGCAAGTAGCTCCTGCTCTTTTAATAAAGTTATTGTCGGATAAGGATGAAACAAAAGCCGGCAAGGTTATGCAGGCCATGATGAAAATGAGCAAGATTGATATAAAATCATTCCAGGATGCTTATAACAGTTAGCTAATTACTATGCAATCTATAAGGGCCATAATTACCAAATTAAGGCCTTTATCAGTAAAAAAGCGCCTATCGCCAATAAAACAAAATAAACATATTTGAAAAATTTATCGCCATGCAGACGATGGTTGATGGCACGGCCAATGAAAACCGCGGGCAGTAGTACCGGTAAACTTAACAGGTAATAATGTATAACAGCCTGAACAAGCAAGCCTGTAAACCAATAGCCGATCATACCAACTATACTGGCAACTAAAAAATAGCCTTGTAAAGTCGCCCTAAAGTGCTGGGCCGACCAGCGCCTTTTGGCCCCATAAATAACCAGTGGCGGCCCGTTAAGCCCGTATGCCCCGCCAAGTATCCCTGCAAACAGGCCACAGCCGAAAAGCCATGTGGTACTATCCGTTTTCAGTTCTTTAAGTTGTTTGCCCATTAATAAATAGATGGAAAATATGACGATGATGGCTCCCAAAACAGCTTTTATAATTCGTTCATCAACATATAGCAATAACAGCACGCCCAAGGGGATGCCTATAAGTGTGTATAAGATAAGGCCGCCCGCACTGCGAAAATGGATCTTTTTCCAGTCCTGTATAACTACAACACCCGCAATTGTTATAGATACCAGTACAGAAAGCGGAACGGCAATATTAAGCGGGATCCACAGGGCAAGTAAAGGAACCGCTACAAGGGATTCCCCAAACCCAAAGGCCGATCTGAAAATGGTGGCAATAAAAATAACAACTAAAATATGGATAATAAGGGTGTTGATAACCATGAGGGCTTATATGTGATTAGCTTAAATATAGCTAATTTTAAGCATATATCCTCGAAAAAAATCACCAAAATGGATGCTAATTTGCCGAAAAAAACTTGTTTATTGCTTTTCATCAGCCATGGCGGCTACTGCCTGTAAATACCATGCGGCATGGGGGATCCACTGTTCTGTCCATCGCCATTCGTTGCCCTGATCTTCGGTTTTATAGTCTATTCCGCTGCCATCGCCATTGCCTTCTTTGCCGGTTATGCCGTTGGATATGCCACCCCGCTCCGACCCATGCCCAAAATTGGAATGCATGTAAGGCACATTGGTTTTTCCGAACTTGTACATAAAGCAAACCTGGTAAGGGTTGCCGCCCAGTATCCAGTTGATCTGGTTATAGGCGAATGCGGCTAAAGCCTGCTTTTTACGAATATCCTTTGGCGAATTGTAAACCAGCCTGCCGCCAACAATGGCTGCAGTAGCCAGCGAGCTTAAACGGGCATTCTCTCCCTGCCACCACCAACCGGTTTCGTTTTCATGCGGGATAAAAAAACCGTTTTTAATACTGTCTTTATACCTGAACGTTTGCCTTGCATAACCAAAAGGATTGCTTACATCCCCGGTTACAGCCAGTTCATAATCCAACGACTTTTTAATGGTTTGTAAAGCGGTAGTCCGGTATATTGGGTCGGTTTCTTTTTTCAGGTATCTTGCCAACGCGATAATGGGTAATCCCGCATCCGAGGCATGCCAGTAAGGCCTGCTGCCATCATCAGCAATAAAATAGCCCGCTTTTGTTAATCGCTTTGCTAAGTTATCAGCTCGTTTACGCGCCTCATCACGGTAAATATTTTCATTGGTAGTTATCCAAAGCTCGGTGGCGGCCATTAAGGCGCAGTAGTCATCAATAATGTTTTCCTTGCCGTCGTCGTCATATTTGGTATTATAAATAAGCAGATGGGCAAAAGCACGTTTAGCGCCATCCAGGTATTGCTGCGAAGTAAAGTCGCCATGTTTTTTCCAGCGGGATATCCGCGCCAGCGCGGCTATGGCCATGCCACCCCCTTCGCGGAAAGCGCATTGATATTCGTTGGTGGTAACACTGTTGGCATGCAGCCCAACCACCCTGCGGGCATTAGGGTTTTTATTAAAATAGCTAAAAACTATCATGTAAAAATAGCTGCTGTCTGATAGCGCGCGGGTCATATAATCAGCGCCCCATAAGGCTTCGTTTTCTAAGGAGTCCTTCACTCCTAACCTGTTTAGCAAGTTTGGTATTGCTTCATCAGCATTTATCATTGACCATGTTACCAGTGGCGTTTGCTGTGGCGACATAAAGTTAGCATAAGCCAAATGCGAAAAATACTTGCTCACATCGCCCGATGCATCGCACCAGCCACCACGCATATCAACAGTTTTATCGCTGCCGAAAAGCTTGAGGTGCGCGTCAACCGCCAGTTCTGTAGGGGTATTGGCCCGCTGGCGATGGTAGTAGTGTATAACCGATGGTATGGTTAACTCAGCCAAAGCATTGTTGCCAATGCTAAACTCATCAGAAGTATATTTTTTGCCACCAATATTGATACTCAGTTTATATTTGCCGCTTTGATGATAAGCTGAGAAGTCAGCTTTATAAAAATACTTACCCGGTGCCCATTCACTTATCTGCTGTTGGCTACCAAGAGTGCCTGTGAAAACAGTTTTTGATGTTGTGGAATTGATAAGCGTAAATGTGATACGCCCGGTATATTTTACATCATCGCCAATTAATGCTGATTTTGGGGCATCGGCATTAAACGCCACCTGGTTAATATATATGACAGGTTTGGCAAAGGCTGATGTGCCCATGCAAATGAACAGTAACAACAGTTTCAGATACTTGCTTTTATACATTTTGGTAAACTGGCTATGATTTAAGATAGTACCAATATAGGAAAAACAGTACATCAGTATTTATGCCTGGCATACAATACAAGCAAATAATAGGATATGTAGGGTATTTATAGGGTGTAGTGATCCCGCCGCATCAGAGCAGCAACGTATCAACCCTGTGCGCAAGTACTATTTCATCGCATGGCGACCATGAGAAAATGGTAAACCTGCCGTCCTGCGAGGCCACCAGCGCAAATGCATCGCGCTGATCGAATACAAATTGTGCTGCCGAAAAATGCCGTGTACCGCCATTGCTTGATGGTGGTATAATTACAGCGGGGGTATCAATAATAGGCTCGGTAAGCATTATTTTTTTAACAGATTCCCGGCCCGGCGAGCGGGTTATTTTTGCGCCAAAAGCCAGCAGTTCATGTTTATCATTTATGATCGTGGCACCATCAACCGCTGTCAGGCCCGCAACACATTCAATTTCGTCGCTTAATTCTTCCTGCCAGGCGGCTAAATTATGCCGGCTAACCTGTTGCCCCATTAAAACGGAAAGCCTGTTAAACGCCGGATAAACAGGGTAAGAGATAGGTTGGATTATAGATTCTCGCCAGGTATCGTTATCCGAAGGTACGATAAGTAATGTACCGCCGCGACCATGATCGCGCATGGATACGGCCAACTGCACATGCAGGTTAACGGCCTGGTTCCATGATGCGGTATTGGTAAAGCCGAGCAGTGTATTGAGCATTTTAGGGCAATCGGGCAGGCTTAAGCTTTGCTCATCAACTATTTTTACGTGATCGCCCTGTAATACGGCAACGTTCACAAATTTACCGAAACCATCCAGCCTGCGGTGTTTAATTACGAGTAAACCGGGCTCAATAACTTCAAGCACAAAACAAAAACCGGGGATAACCTGAGTTGTGCCCCAAATGTATAACTCCCCATCCTGCTGCCATACACCCAGGTGGATACCGGGCCGTTCAACAGCGGGCGAAAGCTTATTAAGTATATCGGCGGTTAATGCCAGCGGATATTCAAACATTAATGGCTGGCTGGCCTGATCGGGCGGGAGAAATGCCAGCGAAATTTTTGGCGGCCTCCCCTCTTCTTTTCTCAGGCTTGCCCAAAAAGCGGTATCAATGATCGCCTCTATCACCTGTTTATTTGGCTCGGTAGCGATATTTTTCTCCCCGCGTTCAAAAGCGGCTGCAATTTGATAGGCAAAGTGCTTTTCAATTGCCGCTGATGCGGTAAATGCTGCCTTGTAAGTGGGTTTTGATAAGAGGTTATATGTTTCTATGCTCATTCAATAATACCTTGAAGAATGTCCTTAATTCTGTATAAAATTATAGCATGGTTTGCCTTTATGCAAATTACCAATTAAATATGACGCTGCTATGCATTATTAATTTAATAACATTGCAGATAAAAATAAAATTCTTATCGGTAGTTATATGTAACTATCTTAGCTATTAATTAATCTATGTTAAAACATGCCGTCACCCCGGATAAGTTTAAAAAATAGTTTTTTTAGTTTAACCTTTGCCTTTATTACAATTTTTGTATCATCCTGCACCCAAAAAGGTAATAAAGTTGATGGCGCTATAAAAAGGCAGCTTCAGGTTGTTGATAGTTTGTATATCGCAGGTAAAAACGATAGCACACGCCTTATGCTGGCAAATTTACGCCCGCGCATTGATGCATCAAGCCCTTTGATATGCACTTACTATTGCATGATGGTGGAAAACTTCATAAATAATGCTGCCCTAAAAAACACCTATGCTGATAGCGCCTTAGCTTTTTTTTCAAGTGAAACCAGGATAAAAGAATACCCCGCCGAATATTTTAATGCACTAATAACCAAAGGCGATGCATGTTTAAATAGTGCTAAATATATTTCGGCCCTTAATTATTATTATGATAGTAAAAAGGTTTTGTCGCTTGGTGTTTGCGATAACGGCGACCTGGATAGTAAAATGGGGGTAATATATTACGGACAAAAAAATTACCAGCTGGCGGCAAAATACTGGGCCAGTAGTTACAGGCACCTTGGCCTGTGCAATGATAATATAAACGCCCAGAAACTATTCTTCATGAAGCAGGGTGCCCTTGATAACACAGGGTTTGCGTATCAAAAAGCTGGTTTACTTGATAGCGCCAATGATTACTATTTACAAGATTTAAAACTGATAGATGAAACAGGCAGGCATAAGCTGATTGAAAAAAAATATTTAAATGATGCCCTGGCTGTAGTATATGATAATATGGGTGGCTTAAACTTAATGAAAGGCCATCTGGACGTAGCGAAGCAATATCTTGATAAATGTATAGCATTTCCGAATAGTGAGGCCAGCTCAAGAATACCACCGTATACCAAGCTGGCTGAATTATATATGCGGATGGGCGATATGGCCAAAGCTGCCGATGCCTTTGCCAAAAGCAAATTATTGCTTGATCACTTTCCAGATGCAGCGCCTGAAACTTTAATTAAGTGGAATAAGTTATACTCTGAATATTTACTCAAGTTAAACGATGCTGCCGGGGCCTATCATTACCTTGCTAATTATAACAGGATAAAGGATTCCATCAATAACAACAATGCCGATCTGTACCGGCTTGATGTTGTGCGGGAGCTTAATGCCATACAACAAAAACAGGCCCTGGCAGAACTAAAGCAAAAGGATAATTTCAGGCAAATATACCTGGCAGGTATAGCCATAATTATAATATTGTTTATTGTGATTATTGGTTTGGTTTATCGTAACCTTAAAAAAACCAGAAAGACTGCCCGTATCACCACACTTCAAAACTCGCAATTGCAGCATACCTTATCCGAGCTGGAACGCGTAAACAAAAATTACATCCGCATTATGCGCGTAATGGCGCATGACCTTAGGAACCCGCTATCGGGCATGACCGGCCTTGCTTCGGTATTACTGGAAGAAGAAGAGTTTTCTGAAGATAGCAAACACATGCTTAAACTGATAGAAACTACGGGGCTACACTCCATGGAGATGATAAATGAATTACTAAAAAGCGGACTGGCAGATGAAAATGAAAAGCTCGTAAAGCAAAAGCTCGACCTGAAGGCTCTAATTTATGATTCGGTAGAATTATTGCAGTTTAAAGCCAATGACAAACAACAGCAAATAATTTTCGAAAGCGATAATACGCCCATTATAACCGAAGTGAACCATGAAAAAATATGGCGCGTTATCAATAACTTAATTGTAAACGCTATAAAGTTCAGTCACACGGGCGGAGTTATTAAAGTAGGCATTAAGCACGATCAGAAGCATATATTTATCTCGGTAGCCGATAATGGTATTGGTATTCCGGAAGATCAGAAAGATATAATTTTTGAAATGTTTACCCCCGCCAAAAAAGCCGGTACCGATGGCGAACAACCATTTGGTTTAGGTTTATCTATATCAAAAAGAATAGTTGAAATGCATAAAGGGAAAATATGGTTTGAAAGTATTCCGGATAAAGGCACAACATTCTTTATCCAATTGCCATTATCTATATAAAAAAGGCCCGCTTTTAAGCAGGCCTTAGGCATTATTTTAATTACCTGGGCTACCAGGAGGATGTTTAACATCCGGAGTTGAACCTGAGCCGGGAACAGAATCTTTTGTAGTAGTATCAGCGGGTTTAGAGGCTATCTTCATAAGGGAATCTTTCCTTAATGAATCCTTTTTAATAGAATCCGCTCTAAGCGAATCGGCATTAGCCGATTTTTTGTGGCCTGTTAAATTACAGGACGCCGCCAGCACCACAAAGGCCATCAAAAGGCAACTAGGTTTAAGAAATCTTTTCATTTTTAATTGTTTGGGTTAGGGATTAGCGTTTATTAACGTAAATATAAATAATAATTAAGTTTTTGACTGTAATTTATTCATCCTCAGTTACTTTTTTAATTTCTTTATGATCATGGTGGTGTAGTTCCCATTTACGCATATCCGTAAGGCGTTGTATAAGCCAGTGATTAAACCGGTGATGCATAGGTACCAAAATGGCGGCGACAACTACAAATCCTAAAAATTCAATAACGGGTGTATGATGGGTGTATTTGCTTATCAAAGGATGTAGCAATAGTGTAACAAACTCAAATAAAAATAATATGGATAATACACTCATAAACTCTATAATGCGGTGATGTATCTTTACCTTACTCAGAAAAAGCAGTACCAGGAAAAATACAGGTATAAATAGCGCAATGGCTGATAATTGTAGGTTATCCTTATGCTCTTGTTCCTGCTGCGCTTTTAGTTCGGCAACTTCCTGCTCACGTACTTGCTCCTCAAATTTTAGGTTTTGTAATTGTTTAACTTTTTCCTGGTTAAAAAGGCTGTCTTTAGCAATGGTGGCAATTTTAAGGTAATCATAGGCCGCCTTTTTATCTGTGGTTTCGTAAATAGCCGCCAATAAAGTACTTGCATCTAATATCACCTTCGTATACAAAACACTTTGTGCAGTGCTAAGCGCTTTTTTAGCATAAAATATACTTGAATCAGACTTTTGTGTTTTGTAAAAATCCGCCATTATCATGTAGGTATCCGTTAGCGTACTATAATCTTTAATTGATGCCGAACTTTGCGCACTCATGCGGTAATAAGTTATAGCTAGGGTGTGGTTATTATATTTATCCTGTATAAGGCCAAGGTTTTGTAAAATACTGCCCAGGTTATCATTATTGTGTATTTTAAGGCTTAATTCATAAGCATCCTGTTCATATATCAACGCCGGATCAAGCTGATCGATTTTGTAATAGTAAAACCCTGCATTTAAAAATATTACAATTTTATTCAGTTCGAAGCCCTTTATTTTGTCGGTATTTTTCATACCATCAATAACTGCTTTTGCTTTCAGTGTGTAGTTAATGGCTTGTTTGTATTCATCCTGATCCTGGTACAATATGCCAATATTAATTAGTGCCTGTGAAATTTCAAGCTGCATATTTAGCTGTTCGGCTATTTTCAAGTGTTTTAAATAAGCCTTCATCGCAGCGGGATAATTGCCCATTTGCTCTTCTGCATCGCCAATTTGCTTATAGCATCTCGCCTCTCCTTTTGTAAAATCAATTTTCTCGGCAAAAATCAATGCGGTTTTGGCCAACAATAAACTGCTGTCGGGCTTATAGTATAAGTAAGAGTTTGCGAGCTTGGCTTTTAGTAATATGCTTGTGGTATCTGACTTTGATAATGCCAGTAAATGCTTAAGGCTATCAATACTATTATATTGGGCATTGGCATAACAGCAAATGCACGAAATTAAAATAGTAGTTAATAGCCTTTTCATTACCAGGGGTTTGCGCCGGAGAACAAGGCTAATATAAACAATTTAAGAATAACGCACAGCGGGAATATGCTGTGTGTTAATTATTTCTTTTTGTTTTCGGGAGCGTGTCCTTTTGCTTCCCTGTCGGCTTTATTTTTATGGTGGGATTCTGCTATATCATATTCCAGCTCAGGGTCGATATTGGTTTCTTCAACTTTTTTGGCTTTTTCCATCAGTTCTTCATGATGTTCCTGCAGCCATGCCAATTCTTTTTTTCCGTAGGAGAATTTAGTAAATATCACAAACAGCACAGGTACTATGAATATGGAAATGGTTGAAGAGGCGATCATACCGCCCAAAACCGCTACCCCAATAGTGTTTCTTGATGCAGCGCCGGCGCCTGTTGCCAGCGCAAGTGGTAACACGCCCAATATAAATGCCATCGAGGTCATGATAATTGGCCTTAAACGAAGCCGGACAGCCTCCAGCGTTGACTGTATAAGTTCTTCACCGCGGTCGACCCGGATTTTAGCAAATTCCACAATCAGGATGGCGTTTTTTGCTGATAAGCCAATGAGCGTGATCAGCCCTATTTGTGCGTATACATTATTTGTAAGCGGAACATCTATAGTTAATGCAACTATGGCCCCAAAAGCACTTATCGGCACCGCCAACATAACCGAGAATGGTACCGACCAGCTTTCATATAAAGCCGCCAGGAAAAGGAACACAAATACGATAGAGAACATGAAAATATAAATGGTGATAGAACCCGCCTTTATTTCTTCATAACTTAAGCCTGCAAACTCATAAGTATACCCACGTGGCAGTGTTTTTGCCGCCACACTTTTTAAAGCCTCTAATGACTGCCCACTGCTGTAACCCTCAGGGATAGTGCCATCAACTTCGGCTGAGCGGAAAATGTTAAAGTGTGTAATAAGCGGAGCTGCAATAGTAGGCTTGTAATTTATAACCGTACTAAGGGGAACCATTTGGCCTGCCTGGTTACGCACATAGTATTTATCCATATCCGAAACCAAAGCCCTGTAATTTGTATCTGCCTGAATTACAACATGATATGTACGATTATATAAAGTAAAGTTATTTACAAATAAACTGCCCATATAGGATTGCATAGTTGTAAATACATCGGAAATATTTACACCCAGCTTTTCGCATTTTACCCTGTCGACAGTAAGGTCATAACTTGGGGTGTGAGCCGAAAAGTAACAGTATGCGGTTGATGTAGCAGGTACTTTTTTCGCAGCAGCTACAAATTTATTAACTGCTTTTTCAAAAGCATAAATATCATCTGTTGAGCTTCCCTCTTCAATTTCGATACTAAAACCGGCAGCTAAACCTATACCTCTTATAGGTGCCGGCTGTATTACTACTACATTGGCATTTTTTATACCTGCTTTGGCAAACCGGTTTTTAAGTACCGTCATTATGCCCA